>Ga0224547_1000053_pt1 | contig 26228 bp, 20 predicted proteins | sample 714P21014metaG_FD_179908 | JGI IMG/M metagenome (GOLD analysis project Ga0224547, IMG submission 179908) | Peat soil microbial communities from Stordalen Mire, Sweden - 717 P2 10-14 | ecosystem: Environmental > Terrestrial > Soil > Wetlands > Peat | place: Sweden: Norrbotten County, Stordalen...
TAAGCAGCTCACCGGCGAGCGTGCTCGAAAGCCCCTTCGACCCCGCAGAGTTGTACGGCATTATCCCGCACAATTCCCGCAAACCTTACGACGTGCACGAACTCATCGCGCGCTTGGTCGATGGCGCGTGGTTCGACGAGTTCAAGGCGCTCTATGGGACCACGCTGGTCTGCGGCTTCGCTGACATCCACGGCACCACCGTTGGGATATTGGCAAACAACGGCATCTTGTTCTCCGAGAGCGCACTGAAAGGCACGCATTTCATCGAGCTGTGCTGCCGCGAAGGTATTCCTCTGGTATTCCTGCAGAACATCGCCGGCTTCATGGTGGGCCAGGCGGCCGAGGCGGGCGGCATTGCCAAGGATGGGGCAAAACTCGTGACGGCGGTGGCCTGCGCATCGGTGCCGAAGTACACCATCGTCATCGGCGGCAGTTTCGGGGCGGGCAACTACGCCATGTGCGGCCGTGCCTACAGTCCCCGCTTTCTGTTTCAGTGGCCGAATGCGCGCACGTCGGTCATGGGAGGCGAGCAGGCAGCCAGCGTTTTGGCGACCATCAAGCGCGAGGCGTTGGAGCGTAATGGCGAAACTTTCAGCGATGTCGAGGAAGAGAAACTCAAAGCGCCCATCCGTGAGCAGTTCGAACGCCAAGGGCATCCATACTATGCCTCTGCGCGACTGTGGGATGATGGCGTCATCGACCCGCTCGATACCCGGCGCGTTCTGGGACTGGCGCTCGCCCTGACCCGGGCGCAAGACACCGCTGCCACACGCTTCGGCGTGTTCCGAATGTGAGCGAGCGATGATCCGACGACTGCTCGTGGCCAACCGCGGCGAAATTGTCTGCCGTATCGCGCGTACCGCGCGGCGTTTAGGAATAACGACGATCGCCGTGTATTCGGATGCCGATCGGAACGCGCAACACGTACGCGCCGCGGATGAGGCCTACCACCTAGGTCCGTCGCCGGCCGCGATGAGCTATTTGGATATCGATAAGCTCATCGCCCTTGCACGGCGCGTGGGCGCCGATGCGGTTCACCCCGGGTACGGATTTCTCTCGGAGAATGCGCAATTCGCGCAGCGCTGCCAGGATGCGGGTTTGATTTTCATTGGGCCGCCCGCGTCGGCGATCGAATCGATGGGTTCGAAGAGCGCCTCGAAGGCCGCCATGGCGGCAGTGGGCGTGCCGGTGGCGCCGGGCTATCACGGCGATGAGCAATCGGCATCGCGACTCATCGAGGAAGCGGCGCGCGTAGGATTCCCGCTGATCATCAAAGCCAGCGCGGGCGGCGGCGGCAAAGGCATGCAAGTGGTGACGTCCGCCGACGAGGTGCCGGCCGCCGTGGAATCGGCGCAACGCCTGGCACGCACGGCCTTTGGCGATGATCGCCTGCTCATGGAGCGCTACTTTCCCAAGGCGCGCCACGTGGAGGTGCAAATCTTTGCCGATTCGCATGGGCAGACCTTGAGTTTGTTTGATCGCGACTGCTCGGTGCAACGCCGGCACCAGAAGATCATCGAAGAAGCGCCGGCGCCCGGCCTGCGCGATGAGATTCGCACAGCGATGGCGCAAGCCGCCGTCAAATCCGCACAGGCAGTGGGTTACATCGGCGCCGGCACGGTCGAGTTCCTGGTGGACGATGCTCAGAACTTCTACTTCATGGAAATGAACACGCGATTGCAGGTGGAGCATCCAGTCACGGAGCTCATCACCGGCATCGACCTGGTCGAATGGCAGCTGCGCATCGCGCAGGGCGAGCGCTTGCCGCGCGCTAAAGGGGAGATGTCGCAGCGCGGTTTCGCTGTCGAGGCACGCCTGTACGCCGAGGATCCGGCGCACGAATACTTGCCGAGCGTCGGGCAGATCACTCACTTGCGCTGGCCTGAGACTGTGCCGGGACTGCGCCTCGATACCGGGGTCGAGTCGGGCGATGAGGTATCGACTTACTACGACCCCATGCTCGGAAAAATTATCGCTTGGGGCGAATCACGGGCTACCGCCATTGAGCTACTGCACCGCGCCTTGAGCGAGGTCGAGATCGTCGGGGTGGCAACCAACCGGGCACTGCTGATGAGCGTGCTCGCCGATCATGAATTTCGCCGCGGGGCGGTGGGCACCGATTTCCTGAAGCGGCGCACAGATCTATTGTTCGGCGAGCCGCCCGCTGCAGGCCCCGACATCGCACTGGGCGCGGTGTGGTGCGCGGCGAAGAACACCGAAAACAACGCGCTGTGGGAGGATAGCCGCGGTTGGCGCCTGGCGGCGCCCGCAAGCACCGCATGGCGATTCGCGCAAGGAAACGCTGTCGTTGAGCTTTCAGCGCCGGACGAGTACTTAGTGCGAGTGAACGACGACGACTATGCCGTGCGCGTACTCTCGCGCGGCAACCATTTGCTGCTCGCGCAATGCCAGGGTCAGATGCAAAGCATTTCCGTGGTCGATGCCAATCCGGTTCTGCATCTATTTCGCGACGGGCGGCATGTAATGTTGCACGTAGAACGCACCGACGATGCATTGCAGATAACCGGCGGCACCGAACAGGGCTCCCTGCTGACCCCGCTGCCGGGGACCATCGTGGCGGTACACGTCGCGACGGGTCAGCAGGTGGCTCGGGGTATGCCGTTGGTGACCGTTGAAGCAATGAAAATGGAGCACACCCTCACCGCACCTTATGATGGTGTGGTGTCGCGAATAGCTTATGGGTTAACCGACCGGGTGCAGGCGGGCGCTACCTTGGTGGAGCTGTCGCCCCTTTGAGGAATCGGGTCGATCAGGCGACCTGCGCGTCCGCTGCCATTTCCAGTACCGGTAGCGTGACCTTGAAGCGGGTTTCCTTGCCCACCACGCTGGCCAGCGCGATTTTGCCGCCCGCTTCGTGCACATAGCGGCGCACCAGAGACATGCCGCTGCCATGTCTGGTCTCGCCGTCGTTTGCCATGGTCGTAAACCCGGATTTGAAAATCAATTTAATCACCTGGCGATCGCGCAAGCGGCTTGCCTCTTCTTCAGTCACGATTCCCTTGGCGACGGCAACGTCGCGGACTTTGCCCGGATCCAGTCCCCGCCCATCGTCTTGAAACATCAATTCAAAGCCGTTTCCCGGCACGGCTTTGAACTCCAGCCGCAGCGTCGCATTGGCGGGTTTGCCCGTAGTCTCACGCTCAGCGGTGGATTCAATGCCGTGCACCACCGCATTGCGAATCAGTTGAATCGCCACATTCTTCACCGTTGCCTGGTAGCGCGTGGGAACCAAATTCAGACCGTCGCATGCGAGGATCACCGTCTTGTGATTCTCCTGTGCCACCAGATCGGTCAGCGTGGTCAGCGTGCTCTCCAGGCTGCCCGCAGCCGCGATTCGTTGCGCCGCGGGCTGGGCTTGCTGCGCCAGTTCAGCGAAGAACTTCGGCGCCTCAATGATTTGGGTGCCGTTTTCGGTGACGAGCGCGTCGAACGGCGCAGGCTCGGCCTCTCGCACCGAGCTGGCTTGCGAGGTCAGCGAGCGCACCATCGCAAATTGACCATACAGTGCATCAAGCTTCACCGCCAGCGGCAGGAAATCACTTCCACTCAAGGTCTCGCGGCTGCGCAAATCCTGCAATGCATCCTCGAAGTCGCGCGCGGCGGTCTGCAGCCCCGTCAATTTGAAGGCCGCGGCGTCACGCCGTATGCGGTCGACTTCATCGAGGGTTTCCTCCAGCTTGTTGCGAAATGCGGCGGCCTCGCGTGCTGGTTTTTTCAGGACGCCGTTGATGGTTTTCATCGAGGCGTCGGTTCTTTGCAAAAAACCTGCGAAGCGGGTTCCGCCGGCCTTAAGGACGCTGCGCAGGATTTCGCCCTGAGTCAGTACCTGGACCCGCAGGTCTTCCAGCTCCCGATGCTGCTGGGTGCGCGCGGTAATATCGGTGACGCGCACCATCCAAGAACGCGGCTCGCTCGCGATTTCGACGGCACTGAATTCAAACGAATAGTGGGCGTTGACAAGGCTGCCGTCGCCGTTCGTCAATTTGACTTCGACGTCCAGCAGCGGATCCGAGTTCGCGGTCTCGCCGTGGCCGAGCTCCAGAAAATGCGTCATGTGACTACGGACGGCGCTCAAGGTCTTAGCCGACACCAGCGGCCCGATCAATTCCTCGACCGTGAGATTCTCAAAATCTTGGCGTCGAAACAAAGTGCCCAGAGCAGCCGAAACCTGCGGTTGAATTTTGCCGTTTGAATCCATCAGGAACAGTCCGACGGAACTGGTTTTCAGAATGGCGTCGGTCAGCCGATTGCTGGTGCTAATCAGTTCCTGTTTTTCGCGCTCGTGGCGCTTCGCGGATACGAACATGACCTCGATAGGGTGCCAAAGGCCGCGGGCACGAGGCATGATGCCTGTCACAGCCTCAAGCCGGCGATTTACTTAATATGCACCGTCGAAGCAGCCTGTGACACGGGTCACGCTTTAGGCGCGAGGAGTTATGTTTTAGGCGACGGCGGCGATGGGTCCTAGGTCTGCCAGCAACTCATCCGCGGACGCGTAGCGGGCGCTTTGCTGCTTGGCCATGAGGCGGTCGACCAGTGGCTGCTGCATCGCCGCGGACTCGGGCAGTGACGGCACAGGCGAGCTGGTGTGCTGCGACATGATGGCAACGGCGCTTCGGCCGCCATAGGGTCTCTGGCCGGTGAGCATCTCGTAGAACATAACGCCCAAGCTGTAGAGGTCGGTCCGTACATCGACCCGCTGGCCTTGCGCCTGCTCAGGACTGATGTAGTAAGGGGAGCCCAGCACCTGGCCGACGCCCGTGCTGCCGATTTCATCAAGTGAACGGCGGGCCAGACCGAAATCGATGAGCACCGGAGAATTGTCCTCGCGTAACATGACATTCGCCGGTTTCAAATCACGATGCAAGATTCCGAAGACGTGAATGACGCGCAGCGCCTCCGCGATGGCGCGCAAATAATAGAGGCTTTCATCCACACTCAACGGGTTTCGCAGCCGATCGCGCAGGTCGCCGCATGGAAAGTATTCCATGGCCAGGTACAGGTGCCCGGGCAGCGAACCGAAGTCGTGGATCTCCGCAATTGCGCGATGCGTGATGCTGGAGATGATTTCGTACTCTCGCTGGAAGCGTTCGGCATCGCCCAATTCCCGCTCCGATTCGCCGCGCGCCATCACCTTGAGGACGACGTTTCTGCGCAGGCGGTCGCTGCGAGCAAGAAATACGGATGAGAAATTGCTGGTCGCGATCTCTTTGACGATGGAGTAGCCGGGAACCTCGATGATGATGGAATTCTCACTGTTTGCCATCGTCGCGGCGGCTTGCGCAGCAACGCGCCGTTTGGCACAGGCTTCGCCAACCGCAGTCAGCAACTGGTCGCGCGTGATTTGCGACAGCGGCAGGTAGTCCTTGGCACCGCTCTTCAGGGCTCGGACCGCCGACATTTCATTGCCGTTGTCGGCCAGCAAGATGCAATGCAAGGCGGGCTGTATGCGCAATAGCAGAGTCATGCTGTTGAGCACGGCGGCGGCGAGGGGCTCGTTACCGAAGTCGGCCTGTAGGACAACGGCGTCGGGGGTGCGCTCGCTGATGAGCCGGCTCAAGGGCGCTGTTTCTCCGGCGCGAAGGGTCGTCACCTGAGCACTCGGCCAATGGCTTGTGACATGGTGCGTCAGCCATTGCAGGCGTTTAGTGTCGCCACCCACCACCACCAGAATTGGACCCGAGTCTGCCATACTGGTAAGGGTAGTCGGTGAACCCTTAGGATTACCCGTGGGGAATTCACATTTCAGCCCCCTTGGGCGCCGATACCTTGAAAATTACCCCATTTAGCCTGGAAAATTGCAACCAACACCCCAGGTTTGGGGTCTGTCATTTCAATCCCGAATCATATCTCTTCAGAGGACGTATTTAATGGGAAGCATCAGAACTTGGTCGCTCGCCGTGATTGCGGGCATCTTTGTAATGGTTGTCGCTCATCAGCGCTCGAATGCCGATGCGCGCCCGGGTCAATCGGGCGCACCAATCGTTGCCGCGGCGGTCGCCCCCGCGACTGCGCCGGCCGGACGCGTGACGGGACTGCCGGATTTTTCAGGGTTGGTCGCCGAGGCCGGCGGGGCTGTGGTAAACGTCAGCGTGACGGAAAAGGCTCAAAAAATTTCCGGTCTCCAGGGCCAAGGGGATGGAGATGACCCGTTGTCGCAATTTTTCCGCCGCTTCCAAGCGCCGGCGCCGGGTCCTGATCGCACGCCGCCGAGCAAGGGCGTGGGATCGGGTTTCATCGTCAGCTCGGACGGCTATGTGTTGACCAATGCGCACGTGGTTGCCGATGCATCTGAAGTCATCGTCACGCTCACTGACCGCCGCGAGTTCACCGCCAAAGTGGTCGGTATCGATAAGGCCAGCGACGTGGCGTTGATCAAAATTGCCGCAACCGGCTTGCCGACCGTGCGTTTTGGCGACCCGTCCAAATTGCGCCCAGGTCAATGGGCCATCGCGATTGGCTCGCCCTTCGGTTTTGAGAACAGCGTGACGGCGGGCGTTATCAGCGCGGTCGGGCGGCCGTTGACCGATGGCAGCAACACCAGCTATGTGACTTTCATTCAAACCGATGCCGCCGTGAATCCGGGGAATTCCGGCGGACCGTTGTTCAACATCGACGGTGAAGTCGTTGGCATCAATTCGCAGATCTACAGCCGCACGGGCGGCTATATGGGTGTCTCCTTTGCCATACCCATCGATTTCGCTTTGAACGTCATGGATCAGCTGCAGAAGAACGGCAAGGTGCTGCGCAGCCGCATCGGCGTCTCGGTGCAGGATATTAAACAACAACTCGCCCTGTCATTCGGCTTGACCACACCGCATGGCGCGTTGATCAGCGCGGTGGATCCCACCGGTCCCAGCGAGAAGGCCGGCCTGAAGGCAGGCGACGTCATTACGAGCGTGAATGGGCGCAACATCGATCATTCATGGGATCTGCCGGCGATCGTGTCGCAGCTGCCGCCCGGCAGCCAGGCAAAATTGGGTATCTGGCACGATCGCAAAGCCACCGAAGTGACCGTCAAGACGGTGTTACTGGAGGATACGTCGGCTCAGGTGGCGAGGACCTCGGGTGAGGACGGCGGCGGTAAGCTGGGGCTGGTCTTAAGGTCTTTGCAGCCCAACGAGCAGCAGGAATTGCACACCAAGGGCCGATTGCTGGTCGAAGACGTCACGGGCCCGGCGCTGGCTGCCGGACTACAGCCAGGGGACGTCGTGTTGGGCGTGAACGGCGTGCGGGTGGGCACCGTGGCCGATTTGAAGCGCGAGGTAGCCCGGGCAGGGCATAACGTGGCCCTTCTTGTGCAGCGCGAGGATGCCCAGATTTATTATCCCGTCGATGTGGGGTAATCGATGTGGGGTGATGGGTTTCGTTGTACTTAAGCCCTGCAATCAGGCTTAATCGCGGCCGTGCAAAGCGCCGCGCCCCTGTTTTCCAGTAGTTCTCGTGTCGCCGGCTCCTCGCCGGCGACCTTCCTACCGACTTCGCGCGCGGAAATGGCAGCGCTCGGCTGGGAGCAGTGCGACATCATCATCGTCACCGGTGATGCCTACGTCGATCATCCCAGCTTCGGGATGGCGATCATTGGGCGCGTACTGGAGGCGCAGGGATTCAAGGTCGGGATCATTGCGCAGCCGGACTGGCATAGCACCCGGGACTTCGAGGTGCTGGGCGCGCCGCGGCTGTTCTTCGGCGTCACCGGCGGCAACATGGATTCGATGGTCAATCGCTACACCTCGGATCGGCGAGTCCGCAGCGATGATGCGTACACACCGGGGGGGCACGGCGGCAGGCGCCCGGATCGCTGCGTCATCGTGTATTCGCAGCGCATCCGCGAATCCTACAAAGGCATTCCCATCATCGTCGGCGGCATCGAAGCCAGCCTGCGGCGCATAGCGCATTTTGACTATTGGTCCGAACAGGTGCGCCGCTCCTTATTAGTCGATGCGAAGGCGGATCTTCTGGTCTACGGCAACGCGGAGCGGCAGATCGGCGAGATCGCTCGACGCCTGGATGCGGGCGCACTCATTGCCGACATCACCGATTTGCGAGGCACCGCGTACTTACGCCGCGGCATGCCGGCGGGCTGGGTGGAAATCGACTCGAGCGAATTGGATACGCCCGGTCCGTTAAGCCCGCCCGTTGATCCTTACGCCAGCGAGGAGCAGCGCAGGAGCGCCTTGGCGCCGTCGGGCTCTGCGCATGCGCTTACGGCGCCGGCGGCGTCTGAAAAAATAGTGAAGTTCTATCGCAAGGTACCGAATGCGCAGCGCGAGCGCAGCGTCATCCGCATGCCTTCCTTCGAGCAGGTTGCTAAGGATCCGGTGCTGTATGCACACGCGTCGCGCATCCTGCACTTGGAGTCGAATCCCGGAAATGCGCGCGCGCTGGTGCAACGACATGGAACGCAAGAGCTTTGGTTGAATCCGCCGCCCATTCCCTTGGCGACGGCGGACATGGATGCCATTTACGAATTGCCTTACGCGCGCCGGCCGCATCCCTGTTACGCGGACGCGAAGATTCCCGCCTACCACATGATTCGTTTCTCGGTGGCGATTCAGCGCGGATGTTTCGGCGGATGCACATTCTGTTCGATCACCGAACATGAAGGCCGAATCATTCAGAGCCGCTCGGAAGACTCCGTCATCCGCGAGATCGAGACGATACGCGATGATGTGAAGGGATTCACCGGCGTCATCTCGGACCTGGGCGGTCCGACGGCAAACATGTATCGCCTGCATTGCAAGAGCACGGCGATTGAGTCTGCTTGCCGCAGACCTTCCTGCGTGTTTCCGGGCATTTGTCCGAATCTCAATACCGACCATGCCCCCCTCATCAGTTTGTATCGCCGCGCGCGGGCGCTGCACGGGATCAAAAAAGTATTGATCGCATCGGGCGTTCGCTACGATCTCGCGATTGAATCGCCGGAGTACGTCAAGGAACTCGCGACCCATCACACGGGCGGCTACTTGAAAATCGCACCGGAGGCCATTGGTGACGGGCCGTTATCCAAGATGATGAAACCCGGCGTCGGCAGCTACTACCGGTTCAAGGAACTATTCGATAAGTACTCAAAGGAAGCGGGCAAGGAACAATATCTGATTCCTTACTTCATCGCCGCTCATCCCGGCACTCGCGATGTCGACATGCTCGAACTGGCGCTGTGGCTGAAGAAAAACGGCTTTCGTGCCGATCAAGTTCAAGCGTTTTTGCCTTCGCCGATGGCCACCGCTACCGCGATGTATCATTCATCCAAGAACCCCCTCAAGCGTGTCAGCCGCTTGAGCGAGGAGGTCGTGATTCCGAAGGGCATCAAAGTGCGCCGCCTGCACAAGGCCTTTCTGCGCTATCACGATCCTGACAATTGGCCCATCTTGCGCGACGCCTTGAAGCGCATGGGACGCGCGGATTTGATCGGCAATGGCAAGCAGCATCTCATTCCCGCGTACCAGCCGGTGGGAGCGAACCGCTTAGGCAAGATGCGCCCGTTCCGGACACAGCACACCGGACTGCCGAAATCCGGCCGTGCCGGCAGCAGTTCACGGCGAGGCAGAGCCTAAACCGCTTGCTTGCCTCCCTTCGGTACGATTAGAGTTCCGGGCTGTCTAGCGGCTTGCCGCCGCATTTCATCAATATGGTTTGGGAGCGCGAACAACGCCTTAGGCTGTCAGGGCGCGTGTGCAGAATGGATAAGTGGGTAGTACATAAATTCGGGGGTTCCAGTGTCGCTGATGCCGCCTGCTTTCGGCAGGTTGCCGAAATCATCGAGGCATCATCGAACCCGCGCGAAGCCATCGTTCTATCCGCCTGCCGCGGGGTCACCGATTCGTTGCTCGAACTGGTTACGCTGGCAGAGCAGCCCAACAAGGAATTCGGGCCGTCCATCCGCGCGCTGAAAGCCCGGCATTTGGACCTGGCGGCCGAATTGCTATCGCAGAGCGCTCATGAGACTTACAAGGCGCAGTTCGAGCGTGATTGTCTGGATATCGCCGGCATGCTGCACACCGTGCGGCTGATCCGTTCCTCGACCTATTCGATGCGCGATGTGATCGCAGGCTTCGGTGAAATATGGTCGACGCGCTTGTTCGCGCCTTACTTGCGCGAGCGCGGCCGTGTCAGGGGCGACATTTTGTGGGTCGATGCGCGCGAAGTCATCATCGTCGAGTGGGGCTCGTTGGGAGCGGCCGTGCAGTGGCCGGCGAGCGAAGCCAATCTTAAGAAATTGGTGCCGCTCAATTTCGCCGGTCGCCTCATCGTCACGGGTTTCATCGCAACCACCACCAAGGGAAAGCAGACCACCTTGGGGCGCAATGGCAGTGATTTTTCGGGTTCCATTTTCGGCGCGCTGCTCGATGCCGCAGAAATCATCATCTGGACGGATGTCGACGGCGTGCTATCGGCTGATCCGCGACTGGTGCCGAACGCGCAGGTCATCGATCAGCTTTCGTACAACGAAGCGATGGAGCTGGCGTACTTCGGCGCCAAGGTCATTCATCCGCAGACCATGGCCCCGGCCGTGGCGCGCGACATTCCCATATTCATTCGCAATACCTTCGCACCTCAAAAACGCGGCACGCTGATTTGCGCGAATCCTGTTTCGGCGCTGAAGGTAAAGGGCATTACGAGCATCGATCCGGTTGCGCTCGTGAATCTCGAGGGGGCCGGCATGATCGGGGTGCCGGGGACGGCACATCGCTTGTTCGGTGCGCTGCGCGACTCCGGGATCTCGGTCATCTTGATTTCGCAAGGCAGCTCGGAGCACTCCATTTGCTTCGCCATTCCGGAATCGCAGTCGGTGCACGCCGAGGAGGCGGTGCGCCGGGCGTTCGATGCCGAACTGCGCGACGGCCAGATTCAGCATGTGGAAGTGGCGCTCGGCATGAGTATTCTCGCGGTTGTCGGCGATGGCATGGCCGGCGCACATGGTGTCGCTGCGAAAGTGTTCAATTCGCTCGGCGCCGCGGCGATCAGCGTACGGGCGATTGCCCAAGGAGCTTCCGAACGCAATATTTCCGTCGTCGTCGACGGCAAGGGAGCAGCCAGGGCGCTGCGCGCGGTGCATGCGGCCTTTTACCTGTCGCCCAACACGCTATCGATCGGCTTGATTGGGCCGGGCACGGTCGGGCGCGTCCTGCTGGCGCAGATCGCCACCCAAATCGAGCGCTTAAGGGAGCTGAAGTTGGACTTACGGGTCCGCGGCATAACCACCTCGACGCGCATGCTGCTCGAAGAGAAATCGGTGGACTTGAGCCGCTGGAAAGAACGTATGGCGGAGGCCGGCGAACCGCTCGACATGCAAAAGTTCATCAACCACGTTCAAGCGGACTATGTACCGCACACGGTGGTAATCGACTGTACGGCGAGCGCCGAGGTCGCCGACCGGTATCGCGACTGGCTGTCGCGCGGCATTCACATCGTCACGCCCAACAAGAAGGCCAACAGCGGCGCGCTTCCCTACTACCGCTCGCTGCAAGAGGCGAGACGGACGGCGGGCACGCACTATCTGTATGAGGCCACGGTGGGTGCTGGATTGCCGGTCATTCAAACGCTGCGCGACCTGCGCGGGACCGGCGATGACATTACGCAAATCGAGGGCATATTTTCCGGAACGCTGGCTTACCTATTCAATGTATTCGATGGCAGCGAGTCTTTTTCCTCGATCGTGCGCGCCGCGAAGGCGAAGGGTTATACCGAACCCGATCCGCGCGACGATCTGTCCGGCGTGGATGTGGCCCGCAAGCTGATCATTCTCGGCCGCGAAATGGGCCTCACACTGGAAATATCGGATGTACAAGTGGAAGGCTTGGTGCCGGAGGCGCTGACCCAGTGCAGTGTCGAGGAATTCATGGCGCGCCTGCCGGAGTCTGACGCTGCTATGGCAGCGGCGCTTAGCGATGCGCGTGAAAAAAATCAGGTGCTGCGCTATGTCGGACGTATCGATGCCGGCGGCAAGGCAACAGTGGGTTTGATGCGCCTGGACGGTAAGCACGCTTTTGCGAATATCGCGCTCACCGATAACGTGGTGCGCTTCGCGACGCGCCGCTATTGCGAGAATCCGCTGATCGTGCAAGGTCCGGGAGCCGGGCCCGAAGTGACCGCAGGGGGCGTTTTTTCCGACCTGTTGCGCTTGTCCGCTTACCTGGGCGCTCATCTCTAAGGCAAAGTAAGAGGACACTGTGCTCAGCGACGTCACCGCTTTCGCGCCAGCCACCGTTGCCAATGTCGGCATCGGATTCGACATTTTGGGTCACGCCGTCGATGCGGTCGGCGACCGGGTGCGCATACGGCGAATCGACGACGACGAAGTGCGAATCCGCTCCATCACCGGCGTCGCCGGCGACTTGCCGGTCGAGCCGAAGTACAACACCGCCGGACGCGCGGTGCAGGCCATGCATGCTGCGATGTCGCCGGGATTCGGCTTTGAGCTGGATATCGAAAAAGGCATCCCCTTAGGATCCGGCATGGGTGGATCGGCGGCCTCAGCCGTCGCTGCCGTCGTTGCCGCCAACGCGCTGCTGCACGCCCCGGCGCCGCAGTTGCAGTTGCTCAAATTTGCCATGGAAGGGGAAATTGTCGCGAGCGGCGCCGCGCACATCGACAACATTGCTCCCTGCCTGTTCGGCGGCCTGACGCTCACCGTGGGTATCGACAACCCGCGTGTGAAGCAAATACCAGTTCCGCGGGGACTGCGCTGCGTGTTGGTGCATCCCCACATGTATTTAGGGACTCGGGAAGCGCGCGCCATCCTCAATACCAATGTCAGCCGGTCTGATTTCGTTTGGCAGAGCGCGAATCTGGCCGGCTTTATCAGCGGCTGCTATTCCAATGATTTGGAAATGATTCGCGAATCATTCAACGACGTGATCATCGAACCGCAGCGACAGTCATTAATTCCCGGCTTCAAGGATGTGCAACGCGCTGCCATGTCCGCGGGCGCATTGGGTTGCTCGATTTCCGGGGCGGGTCCGGCGGTCTTTGCGTGGTCTGCCATTCAACATGCGGAGGCGGTGCGCGGCGCCATGGTGGCCGCATTTGCCGCGCACAATCTGCAATCGGACTCGTGGGTGTCCCTCATGCAGAACTACGGCGCCCGGGTGGTCAAGGCTTGATGCGTGGCCTTAAATTTGAAAGCTCGCGCGGCGGCGCACCGCTCGTGAGCTTAAGTCGTGCCATCGCGCAAGGTCTCGCTCCGGACGGTGGGCTGTATGTCCCGACGAAGCTGCCGACAGTCGATGCCAGTGCGTTCTGCAGCGCATCGGGTCTGCCGCAATTGGCACGCTCCGCGCTGGCCCCATTTTTCGAAGGTGATGGCTTGCACGACGCACTCGCAGAGATCGCCGACGCTGCCTTCAGCTCATCCGCCCCCACAACCGCCGTCAGCGCGTGCTCCGACCCCCTGTTTGCCCTCGAGCTGTATCACGGGCCCACCGCCGCCTTCAAAGACTTCGGGGCGCAGTTTTTGGCGGAGAGCCAGCGACGCCTGCAACCTAGCGCGCCCACACAACCGTTGACCATCTTGGTGGCGACTTCGGGCGACACCGGAGGCGCCGTCGCGGCCGCCTTCAACGGCCGCGCCTTTGCCCGGGTCGTAATTCTTTACCCAAAGGGACTCGTGAGCTCACGCCAGGAGCGCCAATTAACCTGTTGGGGGGACAACGTGCTGTCGCTTCGGGTCGACGGCACCTTCGATGATTGTCAAGGATTGGTCAAGGAGGCGTTCCAAGATCCGATATTGAGCCGCAAGCACCGCTTCAGCTCCGCCAACAGCATCAATATTGGGCGCCTGCTGCCGCAGATGGTTTATTACATTGCCTCCAGCCTTGAAATGGCCGAACGCACCGCAAAGAAACCGTCCTACATCATTCCGGCCGGTAACCTAGGCAATGCGTGCGCGGCGTTGTGGGCTCGCGCCATGGGTTTTCCCTTAGGCCGCATTATCCTGTCACATAACATCAATCGCACCGTTCCGGATTTTTTGGCCACTGGCCGATGGCAGCCTCGGGCGAGCATCGCGACGCTGGCCTCGGCAATGGATGTAGGAAACCCCAGCAACATTGAGCGCATTCGCGCGCTGTATCCGGCATGGGAGACCCTGCGCGAACATTTGAGCGCGGATACCGTCGATGACGCTACAATTCGCGCTCGTATCGGAGGGGACTTCATGCAGTACGGACGCGAATGGTGCCCGCACACCGCGACCGCGGCGGAAGTCTACAGCCGTTTGAGCGCGGCGGAGCGGCGTGATCAGCCGTGGGTGGTGGTCGCCACGGCGCACCCGGCAAAGTTCAATGAAATCGTCGAGCCCATTATCGGCACCTCCATTGCGGTTCCGGAGAGTCTCGCCTATCTTCTGCGCTTGCCTTCGCACTGTGTGGACTTGGCGCCGACACTCGAGGCGTTGGCCGCAGCGCTCGAATGAGCAACATTAAGATCGAACCGGAGTGGATTGGCCTTGGCGCAGCCGTGTTGCTGCTGCTGGCGCTCGGTTTCTTTGGGTTGCGCGCCTATCAGCGCCGCTCGCGGCGCAAGTCCCTGCTGGCACGATTGAAGCGCGTCGCGTTGGCAGCCGCGCACCAGGTTCTGGTTCCCGATGGGATGGGCGGCTTCATCCATATCGATCATGTACTGCTTACGCCGCGCGGAATCTTGGTTCTCGATACGCGGCGGGTAACGGGCCTGATATTCGGTGGCGATCAAATGAGCGATTGGACCGTCATGGGCCGCGGACATCGTTACACCTTCGACAATCCGCAGCCGGCGCTGTACGACCGGATCGCGGCGGTCAAGGCAGTTGTCGGCGACGTGCCGGTCGAAGGGCGCTTGTTGTTCTCGAATGTCGGAAAATTTACCAAGGGAATCCCGAAGTGGGTGGTGATGCTCGACGGCATCGAAGTGGAATTTCCCGTCGTCGACCGGGGCAGCCGGGCGTTCCAGAATTCCGATGAGTATGCGGAGGCCTGGAGCCGGCTACTCGCGCAGTTACAGCCGAGCCCGCACATATTCACGAACCTGTAAGCGCGAAAAGCGTCACGGCATTGCGGGTCGTCACGGTAGCGACCGCCTCCAGGGTCTCGCCGCGCAGGTGCGCCACGGTCGCCGCTATATGAGGCAGATACGCCGGTTCATTGCGCCGCGACTTCGGCCGCGGGTTCATATCTCGCGGCAATAGATAAGGTGCGTCGGTCTCAATCAATAGCCTGTCGGCGGGGATGCGCGGCACGATTGCCCGAAGTTCAACACCGCGCCGCTCATCGCAGGCCCAACCGGTGATTCCGATGTAAAGGCCGAGCTTAAGATACTCTTCCAATTCAATTTCACCCCCGGTGAAGCAGTGTGCGACGCCGCCTTGAAGCTTGCCGTCGAAGTCCTTCACGATCGCGGCAAAATCGCTGTGCGCATCGCGTTGATGAAGGAAAACCGGTTTGCGGGTCTGCGCGGCGATTTCCAACTGAGCGATGAACGCCGCGCGCTGGGCAGGCGGCGGCGAGAGATTGCGGAAATAGTCCAGGCCGCATTCGCCCACGGCCACAACGGATCTCAAGCGCAAGAGATCCATCAGTTCGCTGCGCTGCGCGGCCAGGAAGGATCGCGCATGATGTGGATGCACGCCGGCCGTACTCCAGAGGCGCGACGGATGGCAGGCGGCCAATTCCGCGGCCTGCCGAGAACTGGCCAAATCCGCGCCGGTAACCACTTGGCGGCGTACACCGGCCTGTAAGGCGCGCGCCATGACAGCGTCGCGATCCGCGGCAAAACTATCGTGCGTGAGATTCGACCCAATATCGATCAGATCCAGGCTCAAGATTGGAAACCTCGCTGTGTTATCTTCTTTAGATGCCTATCGCAAGATATATTCTGTTAACCGTGATGCTCACCGCTGCCCTCGGGGCCCGCGCACAAGAGGGCGGCGATACGCAGGCACGGATCGACTATGCCTACCAGAGCGAGGATGGCAATAGCCTCGCGAATCTCATTCAAAATTTGACGGCGCAAGTCAAGAGCGATCCCGCCGATATTGCCCTACGTTATCACCTGGCGCATGCGCAATACCGCTTAGGTGGACTATTGCACGAGCGTCATGCCTCCGGGGCGGAGGCGGCATTTTCGGATTGCATCGATGAACTCAAGCCGGTGATTGAAATAAATGTCAAATCCGCCGAAGGCATGGTGCTGCAGGCCGCGTGCTACTTGGGGTTAGCCGACCTGAAGATGCTGGAGGCCGTGCTGTTGCGGACGCGTGCGGCGGATCGCTTGAAATCCGCTCTCAAGCTAGAACCACGCAATCCCCGCGCCGTACTGCTGTCGGCCATGCAGCAGATGAAGCACGCGAAACCCGGGTCTCCCGAAAATCAGCGGGCCTTCGCCGCGCTGCAATTGGCCGCGCAACTATTCGAACAATCTTCCGGCACGAGCAACGACGCGCCTGGGTGGGGAAATGCCGAGGCCTATTTGGCGCTTGGCCGTGAGTTGCAGATGCGCGGTGACCTTTTGGGCGCGCGCAACTGGATTGAAAAGGCCTTGATCGCGGCGCCGGATTATAAAATGGCGCAGCGCCAGCTGGCATTATTGGCGAAACCATAATCTCGTCGCGCGGTTAGCGGCACCGCTAACCTGGTATCATGCGGCGCGATGAAGCCACAAGGCACGCAGTTATCCTTGTTCGAAACGCGCAGCTCGAGCGACCCATTCGCGGTTCGCGTCAGTCCGCGCGCGCGGCGCCTCACGGCGCGCGTGCACGTGGGTGGGCGCGTTGAAATCGTCGTACCTGTCGGAGTAAATGCACATGCGGTGCGCGATTTCGTGCAGCGATTTACCCCGTGGATCAATCGCAAAGTCGCCGCAATGCGCTGCTTCGTCGCCCCGACGGAGGCGATGCCCCCATCGATCGAGCTCGCCTTCACGGGCGAATACCTGGCCGTGGAATGGCGTCGCGGCCCAACTCCTAAGCTCGAGCAGCACCGCGACCGCATCATGGTACAGGCTCCGGACGATTCGGCGGCGAGGGGTTTACTGCAGGGCTGGCTGAAGGGCGCGGCGGAGGAGCGGCTGGCGCCGCGGCTGCTGCGGCTGGCGGCTGAGCTCAAGTATTCCGTGTCGCGAGTGAGCATTCGCAGTCAGCGGACGCGCTGGGGAAGCTGTTCGACGCGCGGTACTGTGAGCTTGAACTGTTCCTTGGTGTTTCTGCGGCCGGACGTGGTGCGCTACTTGTTCATCCACGAATTGGCTCACACCAAGCATATGAATCACTCGGCGAGCTTCTGGCGTTTGGTTGAAAAGCTCGAGCCCGACTATCGGCGGCTCGATCGCGAGTTGTTGGCCGGCTGGCGCACGGTGCCGGCCTGGGTCTTCAAGTAGGTCTTGAGACAGGCTCCCGGCCAATGAACGAAACGCCGCCACGGGTTAAACCCTTCGTGGATTTAAGCGACGAACATGTCCATTGGGACTTGAGCGAGGCCCTAAGCTATTCGCAGTACCTTAATCTCGACAAATTGCTCGCAGCACAACACCCGTTGTCCTACGAGCACGACGAGATGCTGTTCATCATCATTCACCAAGTTTCGGAACTGTGGATGAAGTTGTGCCTGCATGAACTCAACGCCACGGTCGCTTGCGTGCGGCGCGATGATCTCGGGCCGACGTTCAAAATGCTGGCGCGCGTCTCGACCATCCAACAGCAACTGCTGCAATCGTGGGATGTGCTGGCGACCATCACTCCGCACGACTATTCGGCATTTCGCAACACCTTGGGAAAGTCTTCGGGATTCCAGTCGCCTCAATACCGAATGCTGGAATTTTTGATCGGCAACAAGAGTGCCGACACCATCAAAGTGTTTCGCAGCGATCCGCAAGTGTATGAGACGCTCGAGCGCGCGCTGCGCGCGCCGAGTTTGTACGACGAGGTACTGCGCCTGCTGAGCCGGCGTGGATTGGATGTGCCCGCGGATGCGATTGATCGTGATTTCACCCAGCCGTATCAGGCCAGCAAGCAGGTTGCAGCGGCGTGGCTCAGCGTCTATCACAACTCGGTCAAGGAATGGGACCTGTACGAGCTGGCGGAGCGCTTGGTCGACCTCGATTACAAATTCCAGCTGTGGCGATTTGCGCACGTGAAAACGGTCGAGCGAATCATCGGCTACAAGCGCGGCACCGGCGGGACGGGCGGCGTCTCGTACTTGACCAAGGCGTTGGAACTGAAGTTCTTTCCGGAACTTTGGACCATTCGCACCTCGATGTAGGCAAAGGCATGGCAAATATTCAAGAGCAACTGCAGAACGTCAATGTCATATCCAGCGATCTATTGGCGACGCCGGAAGAGGTCAAGCGGCGTCTGCCCCTGACCAACCAAGCGGCGGAGACGGTATTGAAATCCCGCGAAGCCGTGCGGGCAATTTTGGAACGCCGCGATCGGCGCCTGTTCGTGGTCGTGGGGCCGTGTTCGATTCACGATGTCGCGGCGGCGCGCGAATACGCTCAGCGGCTTAAAGGGTTGTCCGCCCGGGTCGACTCGACGCTGCTGCTGATCATGCGCGTCTACTTCGAAAAGCCGCGCACGACGGTGGGTTGGAAGGGATTGATCAACGATCATGACCTTGATGATTCCTTTCACATCGAAAAGGGCATTCTGCTGGCCCGAGAACTGCTGCTATACGTGGCAGAGCTCGGACTTCCCGCGGGTACCGAAGCGCTCGATCCGATCATGCCGCAATACTTGTCGGAACTGATTACGTGGACGGCCATCGGCGCCCGCACCACCGAGTCGCAGACGCATCGGGAAATGGCGAGCGGCTTATCGACGCCGGTGGGGTTCAAGAACGGCACGGATGGCGCGCTCGCCGCCTCGATCAATGCACTGCAGTCGGTGCGGCATCCGCATCATTTCCTCGGGATCACGCAACAGGGTCAATCGGCCGTGTTTCGCACCCGAGGCAATCCACACGCGCATATCGTCTTGCGCGGCGGAGGCGGGCGGGTCAATTACGATGCCGTCAGCATTGCGGTGGCGGAACGGGAATTGACCTCGGCCGGACTGCCGGCCACCGTTGTGGTTGACTGCAGTCACGGTAACTCGAACAAGGATGCGGATCTGCAGCCGCTGGTCGCTGAAAATTGCGTCACGCAGATCGTCGACGGCAACCGATCGATCGTCGGCCTGATGCTCGAGAGTCATTTGAAAGCTGGTAGCCAATCGATACCGAAGGATTTGAGCAAGCTGGTGTACGGCATGTCGATTACCGACCCATGCATCGACTGGGACACCACCGAGCGCTTGGTGCTCAAGATGCACCGGGCTTTGGAAGGTCGACCAAGGCCTAGGACAGACTCCTAGCTCCAGTACGACACCGCAATATCCCATTTCGCGGCCAGGCGGCGCGCAGCATCATTGCCGTTGACCAGGAGCGCACGGTCCGCATGGCGCATATGATCTAGATCCGAGGCGGAATTGCCATAGGCGATGATGGGCAGAGCGGGGTATTGCTCGCGCAGCCAGGTCATGCAGCGCAGTTTCTCCTCGCCGCGGCGATTGGCCGTCTTAAGATGCCCATCGAGCCGGTCTCCGTGCCACTCAACCTCGGTGCAGACGGTTCGCTCGAATCCCAGCAGCCGGCCGATGAGCGGGACATAGAGATCCGGGCTGGCGGACATCAAAACCAAACGATCGCCGGCCGCACGGTGTGCCTCCACAACGGCCAGCGCAAGTGGCCGAAGGCGCTGCTTCGGTTTTAGATTGTTAACGAACGCATCGGCCCAAGCATCGATCACGGCACGTCTTTCGCCGCCCATGATCATGCGGATCACACGTGACTTGAGCGCTCCACGATCGCGATCTTGCCAATAGCTCCCCAGCGCAAAAGGCAGTCGCCAAAGCCCCAATGCTCTATAGGGGCGCCTTCCTAAAAATCCCACCAGGAAAGGCAGCAACGTGTCGCGCCAAGTCAGTGTTCCGTCCAGATCGAACAGCGCCACCCAGGGCTGGGAGACGGTGCCGCGGGCACAATTTTCAGTCAAGTAATATCCTTTTAATACAGTAAGATACGAATCTTATCTCATTCTATTCTCACTATAAATCAAGTGTAGACCTTAAGCCATATTCCTATACAGCGGGCGTCGATAGCTAGTTGTCCTGATATTGTCGCCGCATGGTTTCTTCAGTAGCAATCGTAGGGGCAGGTGCCATTGGGGCGTGGATCGGCGACGCTTTCGACCGGGCGGGATGGAGCGTGTCCATGCTGGCGCGCGGCGCGACGCTTGAGACGCTACGCGCTTCCGGGCTGCAGGTCGCACAGGGCGATGAGACTCGCGCCAGCCAGCCACGGGCAGGCTCGGCCGCCGAGCTCGGCGTACACGACTATGTGTTTCTCAGCGTCAAAGCGCAGCGCCTGCCGGAACTCGCACCGCAATTGAGCCCGCTGATCGGCCCGTCTACTGTCGTGATCAGCGGCACCAACGGCATTCCCTGGTGGTTCTTGCATGATTTCGGCGGTCCCCTGGCCAATCGGTGTCTCAAGTCGGTCGATCCTGATCATTCCCAGGAACACGCGTTTCCGCGGGAACGCACATTGGGTTCGGTTGTGCATGCTTCGGTGCGCGTCGCATCGCCTGCGAACGTTCGAGTCGTGGCCGCCGATCGATTCATCCTAGGCGAACCCGGCGGGGCGGTCTCACCGCGAGTCGAATCGGTCGTCAATGCGCTGCGCGAGGGGGGTATCAACGCGCAAGCTTCGGAAAGCATCCGGCGCGATGTTTGGACCAAGCTTTGGGGCAATATGAGCATGAATCCCTTAAGCGCGTTGACGCGTTGCGGTACCTCAAAGATACTCGCCAATGCCGATGTACGTGAGCTGTGTGTTCACATGATGGAGGAGATGCAGCGCTGCGCGCAGCGGCTCAACTTAGGAGTTGCCATGTCCCCGGCCGAGCGCATTGCCGTCACGCAGCGCCTCGGCGATTTCAAAACGTCGATGCTCATCGATATGGAGGCGGGGCGCGCGCTCGAGCTCGATCCACAGCTCGGTGCGGTGGTTGAGATCGCGCGCTTGCTGGATATTCCCACACCCTTTCTGCGAGCGGTTCTGGGGTTGACCACGATCGCAGGGCCGTAGGACGCGCCCTACAATTGTTCCGGCGCGCAGCCGACTCGGGAGCTTGTTGGGCCGTGGCATAGTCGCTCGATTCCAATGAAAAGCGGTGAGCGCCATGCTGATACGACTTGGCTATGAGCTGACATATGAGTTTTCGCAGGCCACGCCGATGATCCTAATTCTCAACGTGCACTACAGCCGGACGTCGGATTTGGTCAAGCCCGATACCCTGATCACGGCCCCCGCCGTGCCGCTCTCCATGTATCGCGATTCCTTTGGCAATTGGTGCACGCGCACAGTCGCGCCTCCTGGAAGGTTTACGGTCACCACCGATGCGTTGATCCGGGACAGCGGCGTGCCCGAACCCGCCTTCCCATATGCATTTGAGCACGCCGTGGAATCATTGCCGGATGAGACGCTGGCGTTTTTGCTGCCGAGCCGCTACTGCGAGACCGAGCATCTGTCGGCCACGGCCTGGGACTTGTTTGGCGATGTGACGCCCGGCTGGTCCCGGGTGCAGGCGATCAGCGATTTCGTGAACCAGCATGTCAGGTTTGATTATCAATGCGCGCGTCCCTCCAAGACTGCATGGGAGACCTTCAACGAACGAGCCGGCGTGTGCCGGGACTATGCGCACCTTGCGATCACGCTGTGCCGGTGCATGAATATCCCCGCACGATATTGCACGGGTTATCTTGGCGATATTGGGGTACGAGTAGTGGATGCGCCCATGGATTTCTCAGGCTGGTTCGAAGCGTATATCGGGGGCGAGTGGCATGTGTTTGATCCGCGCAATAATCAGCGGCGCATCGGTCGAATACTGATCGCACGCGGACGAGATGCGGCGGACGTGGCCATCAGCATGACGTTTGGTCCTAATACCTTGCGGCTGTTTAACGTCTGGACGGACGAAGTTCAGGCAATCGCCGCATAAAGTCCGCATAATTGCTCCTTACCTGAGAAACGTTGGGAGAGAGAGCATGGGCGAGATGGGCGTTAGCAGATCGTGCGCGTATTGGGCGGCCGTAGCCAGCCTCACTTTGGTCGCGGCCCTTCAAGCCGCACCGCTCGCGGGTGCCCCGGCCGCGGCTAGGCCCGCGATGAGTTCGCCGGCTGCCGGTTTTTCGCATATCAAATCACTCGGTGGAATCGACGAGTATCGACTCGACAGCAACGGTCTGACCGTATTGCTGGTGCCTGATCATTCCGCGCCGGTGGTCACTTTCGAGGTCACCTATGAGGTCGGGTCGCGCAATGAAGTGACCGGCGCCACTGGGGCCACGCATATTCTCGAACACATGATGTTCAAGGGCAGCGAGGCGTTCAATGACCCGAAGGGCAACAGCATCAAGCAGTTGCTCGAGCGTGTCGGCGGGCAGTTCAATGCCAGCACTTCTTTTGATCGCACCAACTACTTTGCGACCATCGGCCGCGAAAGCCTCGAGAGCTATATCGCAATCGAAGCTGACCGCATGCGCCACCTTTGGCTGCACGAGTCCGATCGCCAATCCGAAATGACCGTGGTTCGCAACGAGTACGAACGCGGCAAGAACGATCCGGAAAACGTCCTATTGGAAGAGGTGAGCGCGGCAGCGTACGTGGCCTTGCCCTACCACCATCCGACGATTGGCTGGAAGAGCGACATCGAGCACGTGCCCAATTTCAAGCTGCGCGAGTTCTATGACACCTTCTATTGGCCGAATAATGCGACGCTCACCGTGGTGGGCGATATCGACACTGAGCCGGTATTGGGATTGATCAAGAAATATTACGGCGTGTACCCTCATTCACCGGCGCCCATTCCGGCCATCTATACCGAGGAGCCGGCGCAAAGCGGTGAGCGGCGCGTCACGGTCAAGCGCCCGGGTGAGCTCGGCTCGATCATCGTGGCGCACAAGGTCCCGAATGGCAGAGATGCCGATCAGGCGCCGATCGAGATGCTCGATGCCATTTTGAGCTCGGGCAAGAACGCGCGCCTGTACCGCGCTCTCGTCGACCAAGGACTGGCATTGAGCGCGGGTGCCGGCACGGATCTGCATCATGACCTGTCTTTGCACACGGTGTTTGCGGCGCTGACGCCGGGAACCACCCATGAGCAAGTAGAGAAGGTGCTTCTGGCGGAAATCAATAAAATCAAGACCAACGGCGTCACGGCGGCCGAAGTGGCCAGCGTCAAGCAGCAATACATTGCCGAAGATGCCTATAAGCGTGATGGAACGGCTGCGGTGGCCAGCGAAATCAGCGAGTGGATAGGTGTCGGCGATTGGACGCTGTATGTGACGTTTCCGCAGAAAGTGCAGCAAGTGACTCCAGCGGATGTCCAGCGCGTTGCAAAGCAATATTTCGGTGCGGATCAGAGTACGACCGGCTGGTTCGTGCCGCTGGCGCCTAAGACGGAGAAAGGCTCGTGATTCGGCTTTACATGATCATCGCGCTGCTGATTTTTGGCGGTGCCGCAGCGGCGAATATGGCGGATCAGACTCACCGCTCGAAAATCGATGGGATCGATGTGATCACCTATCAGACCAACGTGAAGGACGTGGTCGTCATCTTGGGTGTTCTGCCGGCGGGCGACGCCATGGCGGAATCCGGTAACATTGCGATTCCGACGCTATCCGGAATGATGCTCGACCGCGGCACCAAGGCGCTCGACAAGTTTGCGATAGCGGACAAATTGGATAATGTCGGTGCGGAAATCAGCTTCACCGTGGGCGTGCAATCGCTGGAGATCCGGGCTAAGTGCTTGAGAAAGGATTTGCCGTTGATCGTCGAGATGATTGCGGCGGAGCTGCGCACCCCGGCGCTACAGCTTGCGGAATTCAACAAAGCGAAGCAGCAGTTCATCGGGGAGCTGGAGGGTTCCGCGCAGAACACCGGCGCTCGGGCGACGGAGGCCTTTAATCGCGCGGTATTCCCCGAAGGACACCCGAATCACGGGCATAGCTTAAACGAATACACCGCGGCGGCGCGCTCCGCAACCCTCGATGAAGTTAGAACCTTCCAGGCGAAATACTATGGTCCGGCGCATATGGCGTTGGTGGTGGTCGGCGACGTCTCCGATGCCGACACGCAAACCGAAGTAACCAAAGCATTTTCCGGATGGAGCGGCGGCCAGGATTACGTTCGACCCGTAAAGCCTGCATCGACGACGGTCGCGAGCGAGTTGACGGTGCCTCTTGCGGACAAGCCCAGCGTCACAATGCTCTTGGGCCAGGCGACCGGGCTTCGCTACAGCGACCCCGACACCTTGGCGCTGCGCGTCGGCACGGCGATACTCGGACGCGGCTTCACCGGAAGGCTGATGGGCACGGTGCGTGATAAGGAAGGTCTGACCTATAACATTGGCGCCAGTGTGGGCGATGACAGTATCGTCGACGGCGCGTGGGAGATTTCCGCGAGCTTTGCGCCGGCTCTATTGGCCAAAGGTGTCGACTCGACTCGTCGCGAACTCGCGAAGTGGTGGAAGGACGGCGTCACCGATCAAGAATTGGCGGCCCGCAAGCAAGGGGCGATCGGCAGCTACTTTGTCGGTTTGTCGACGACCTTAGGGTTGGCCGAAACCATCCTGATCAACACGCAACGCGGCTTCGATCCTACTTGGCTCGATGCTTACCCCAAGGCGCTCAAAGCGCTCTCGCGCGAACAAGTCAATGCCGCCATCAAAATCCACCTGAACCCCAGCACCATGGTGTTGGTGGAGGCCGGCAGCGTCCCGGCGAGCGCGAAAGCCCAGTGATCTGACCTTGCCAGGACCGGCAAGCGTCAAAGCCCAGTGATCTGACCTTGCCAGGACCGGCAAGTAGCCTCAAGGTAACGAAGAAACAGTTACCTTGAGGCTACTTGCCTTTCCTGTCGGGTTCTCGAACCGATCAACATCACAATGCTCCTTGCACCGTGATGTTGATCGGTACGGCGCGACAGGGCTGGGGGATTGGGAAGCTTCCAGGCAACTGCTCATCGTTGCCTGGAAGGTTCCCATCACCCAGTGCCTAGGTAGTCCTGCTTACCGACCTGTAGCCCCGCCTGCCTGAGAATGTCGTAGGCGGTGGTGACGTGGAAATAGACATTGGGCAGTACATGACTCAAGAGATAGGGCATACCTTGCATGCTCTTGCTGGCTGTACGGGTTTGCCAGTTGATGGTTCTATCTTCGGCGCCCTCGAACTGCTGTGGTTTCAATGAGCCAAGATAGGCAACTGTGCGGCGCGTGTTGGCAATCAATTCCGGCAAAGTTTTATCCTTGCCGTCAAATGTCGGCACCTCGACGCCCGCGAGGCGTGCGGCGCCGCCGCCGGCGATATCGTTGGCGATAAAAATCTGCGCGCTCAACGGCAGCATGTCAGGTGCCAGCCTGGTATTCAGGAGCACAGCAGGATCAATCTTGCGCGCCTCGGCGTAGGCGGCTGCTTTTTCGAGAATCGCGGCCAGGCTGTTCAATGCGCGGCTGCAAGTCGACACGGTTGCTTGATGCATCGTCAGAGTCATGATTCAAGCCGCCTTGGTTGTTGCCGCGAGTTGCCGCAATACGTATTGCAGAATTCCGCCGTGTTGGTAGTAGTCGAGTTCTTTCGGTGTGTCGATCCGCAATCGCGCCTCGAACTCAGTGGTCAGCGTCCGCGTGCCATCATCGGATTTGGCGATGACTTTGACGAACTTCGCCGCACCACGGTTAAGTCCCACGATTTCGAACGTTTCCTTGCCCGACAGCCTAAGGCTCTGCGTGCTCTGTCCGTCCTTGTATTGCAGCGGCAGCACGCCCATGCCGATCAGATTCGAGCGGTGAATGCGCTCAAAGCTCTCAGCGATCACCGCTTTGACGCCCAACAGCATCGTGCCCTTGGCCGCCCAATCGCGCGAGCTGCCCGTGCCATATTCCTTGCCCGCGAGAATCACCAGTGCTGTGTTCGCCGCCTTGTATTTGACCGATGCGTCGAAAATCGACATTTGCTCGCCGCTGGGAATGTGCAGCGTCACGCCGCCTTCGGTGCCCGGCAGCAGCAAATTGCGCAATCGAATATTGGCAAATGTCCCGCGCATCATGACTTCATGGTTGCCGCGGCGCGCGCCGTAGGAGTTGAAATCCACAGCCTGGACTCCCTGCGCCACCAGGTACTTCGCCGCCGTGCTGGA
>Ga0224547_1000055_pt1 | contig 25246 bp, 22 predicted proteins | sample 714P21014metaG_FD_179908 | JGI IMG/M metagenome (GOLD analysis project Ga0224547, IMG submission 179908) | Peat soil microbial communities from Stordalen Mire, Sweden - 717 P2 10-14 | ecosystem: Environmental > Terrestrial > Soil > Wetlands > Peat | place: Sweden: Norrbotten County, Stordalen...
TGGGAGGTCGGCAGGATGCAGTCGAACATATCCACGCCGCGGTGCACGGCTTCGAGCAAATCGCGAGTCGTCCCGACGCCCATAAGATATCGCGGGCTGTCCTGCGGCAGCAATTCGGTCACGGCCGCGGTGCAGTCTTCGCGCTGCGCACTGCTCTCGCCCACCGCAAGGCCACCGATGGCGTAGCCGTCGAAGGGCATCTGTGCGATGGTTTTAGCGCTTTCGATGCGAAGGTCGGCGTAACTGGCCCCTTGCACAATCCCGAACAACGCCTGCGGCGAGTCGCCGCGAGCCGCCAAGCTGCGCTGCGCCCAGCGGTGGGTCACTTGCATCGCGCTGCGGGCGACACTGTGCTCGACTGTCGAGGGCACACATTGATCGAGCACCATCATGATGTCGGCACCGATTGCCTTTTGAGCCTCGATGCTGCTCTCAGGACTCAGGCGAATCAGGGTGTTGTCCACATAGCTGGTAAATTCGGCGTGTTCCTCTCGCAGCGTCCGGCTTCCCGGCAGTGAAAATATTTGATAGCCGCCGGAATCCGTCAATACCGATCGCGGCCAATTCATGAAAGCGTGAATGCCGCCGAATTTCTCGAAGATCTCGACGCCCGGCCGCAATAAAAGGTGATACGTATTGGCCAGCAGTACCTGCGCGCCGCTTTCGAGCAGATCTTCGCGACGCTGCGATCGAACGGCCGCGTGCGTTCCTACGGGCATGAAGGTGGGCGTCAGCACTTCGTTGTGCCGCGTCGTGAAGCGCGCGGCACGGGCGCTCGAACTTCCGGCCGTGGCTTCGAGCGTGAAATGCAGCCGCCTGCTGGCGGCATTTTTCACTTTACGGCAAGCCTCGCGGAGGAAACGATGGTCTTGACGTGATCGAATTCGGATCGCGTGGATTGCGAGCCGTTATCAGTCAACTTGAGCAATGTTGCGTAGTACGTTTGCGCTTGCACTTTGTCTCCCGACGCCTCCGCGGCCATGCCTGCGTTGAACAAGCCGTTGAACCGATTGGGGCTCAAGGTGAGAGCCTTTTCATATTCAACCAAGGCCTCTTGCGGCCGCTTCAGTTCCAGCAATACATCGGCGAGCATTTCGCGGGCAGGAATATCGACCTCGCCTTGGCCAACTTTGTCTTGCAGGTCCGCGCTTTCCTGCATCTGTTTCACCGCATCGGCCGAACGGCCCTCAGCGAAGGCGATCCACGCGAGCATTTCGCCGCGCGTGATGCGCGCGCCGGTCGAGTCGGCAAAGTAGGCATGCCTGCCCTTCTTGATTTTCTCGATCAACGCGTCGTATGCACTCAAGTTGTCGCGAGCTTCTCGCGGCTGGTGCAAATGCCCCGCAGCCACGGTGCGCCCCCAAAAGGTCAGGGTTTGAGTCTCTGGCGGCGCGCCTGCAATGGCCTCGATCGCCGCGGCAGCGTTCCAGTCGCGCATCTCCAAGTCGAAGAAAATGGGCAGCTTGGTGCGATAGTAGGGAAACATTCCGGTCATGTAGTGTTCGCCCATGTCCGACATTGTCTCGAAGTGCGCAATCGCGGCCGTTGAATCATGGAGCACCGCTTTGGCTTTGGCGTCCTGGCCGCTTTGCAGGTAGGCGTAGAGCAGAAATTCGTCAGAGTGGAACTGATCCATGGCGCCGCTCTGCTTTCTCGCCTCTGCCGCATGCGCAGCCTCCACCGAGCCGACATTGGAATCTATGTCCTCCTGCCACATTCCCAGGCGAGCAAATATATGGCCGGGCATGTGGACGGCATGGGGCGCCGAGGCTGCAATTTCGCCATAGTGCTTGGCGGCGGCGAGCCCGTCCGGCGCGAGCGAAGGCGTATCGCAGGCATGAATGATGTAGTGCACCACTCCCGGATGATCGGGATATTTCACGAACAAGGGACTGAGCACCGCCATGGCCATTTGATTTAAGGTCACGCTGGCGTCATTGGGCGCCTGCGCCGCCAGCAATGACAGCGCATAAAACGCGCCCGCATCGGTATCGCCCGGATAGTCTTGATAGAGCTTGGCCATCGCGGCGGCGTAGCCTTCAATGCGGGACTGATAGTCTCGCTGATCGGGCTGGTAGAAGCCGCTCAACGCAGCGACGTATTCGCGCTCGCGGGCGGTCTTAGCCGGGTGCGCCTGAGCGGCTTGCATTTCCCGCCAGCCGTGCGCGACGGTCGCTTCATCGGGCCGGTCCCATATTTGGTGGAACAGGCTCATCGCGACGCCCCAATGCGCCATGGCGCAGTTTGGGTCCGCCTTCTCGATTTCCTCAAACTGCTTCTGCGCTTCCTGGTACCAAAAATCGTGCAGCAACGCGACACCGCGGGTGAATCGCGCTTGGACGGCCGATGCACAGGAAACTGAGAACGACACGGTGCCCAAGCGCTCCGTGGAGGAAGTGCTGGTCCGGCTGATTGCGGCATTTTCGGCGGCAAAGCCGGCGGTCCCGATCAGGGAAATCAACAGCAACGGGTAGATTTTCATAGCGAGCGATTGTAAGACATGATTTAGAGCCGCATCGAAAAATGTGCGAGAGCCTGAACCCTAAAGGCCCTACCCGGCCCGGCGGCGCGACCGTTAGAATCGACGCCCTAGGCACAAGGGGTCGTCTCATGATTTCCAAGAGTTTCTTCCCAGCCGGGTTGCTGGCCAGTTGCGCGGCATTTGCATCGGCGTCAAGCGCCGACACGCCCTCTTATGGCCCCGAACTGCAGGGGTTCGCCTATCCCTATCCGGTAGCCCAGTTCGATTTTCCCTCGCAACGCCAGACATTGCACATGGCCTATATGGACGTGCGTCCAAAAATTGCAAACGGTCGAACCGTGGCGCTGCTGCATGGAAAGAATTTCTGCGCCGCCACATGGCAAGGCACGATCGACGTGCTTGCCGCAGCCGGCTATCGCGTCATCGCACCCGATCAGATCGGCTTTTGCAAATCAAGCAAGCCGGAGCGCTATCAATACACCTTTCAGCAGCTTGCGCGAAACACTCACGCGCTGCTGGCGTCGCTTGGCGTCAAAACCGCGACGCTGATTGCCCACTCAACGGGAGGAATGATTGCGGTTCGCTATGCCCTGATGTATCCCGCCGAGACCGCACAGCTGGTGCTGGTGGACCCGTTGGGCCTGGAGGACTGGAAAGCCAAGGGCGTTCCCGCCATTTCGGTCGATGATTGGTACGCGCGCGAGCTGAAGACGAATGCCGATAGCATTCGACACTATGAACAGGGTACGTACTACGCCGGCCATTGGAGCGCGGACTACGAGCCTTGGGTACAGATGCTCGCGGGCTTGAACCATGGGCCGGGCAAAGAACGGGTTGCGTGGAATTCAGCGCTGATTTACGACATGATCTACACTCAGCCGGTGTTCTACGAATTCTCAAAAATCACCGTACCCACACTCCTCATGATCGGCGATAAGGACAACACAGCCATCGGCAAGGATTTCGCGCCGCCGGAAATTCGCGCGACCTTGGGAAATTATCCCGAACTTGCCAAGCGTGCGGCGGAACTCATACCGGGAGCGAAACTGGTCGAATTCCCGGAACTCGGGCACGCGCCGCAGATTCAAGATCCGCCCGCGTTTCATAAGGCGCTCATCGAGGGACTTGTAAAATGATCGATCTGGCTCATGCGACGACCATCGTTGATCAAGCTCTGGAGCACGGACGAACCCTCGGGTTGCCGCCGCTCACGGTTGGTGTCCTCGATGCCGCGGGCTGCCTGGTCTGCTTCAAGCGTCAGGATGGATCGAGCCTGCTGCGCCCTGACATTGCGCAAGCCAAAGCCTTTGGTGCCTTAGGCTTAGGGATAGGCAGCCGCGCGATCGCGGCGCGAGCTGCGGTGGCGCCCGCCTTTGTCTCCGCGGTGAACGCGCTGGCCGGCGGCCGGCTCATTCCGGTTCCTGGCGGAGTGCTGATTCGATCGAGTAGCAAAGCTATTATCGGCGCGGTGGGTATCACCGGCGCAAATTCGGACCAGGATGAAGCCTGCGCGGTAGCCGGCATCGAGGCAGCGGGTCTCATTGCCGACACGGGGGCGGAGTCCGCCCCAAAATGACCCTTCCGGTCGCCTTCGCGGCAATCCTCAACGGAGCCCAATGCCTCTTTTGCCACGCATCGACTCTCGAGCCGTAACATTCCTTGGCGCTTACCTTGCCATCTGGGCCGCTGCAACCGCGTACCTCGGGATCAAGGGCGCGGACTGGACCTTTCCGGCAATTTCGCTCGCGGTGTTCGGCGCTGCGCTGCCTACCTTAAGCATCGCGCTCACACGCAAAGCCGCGCCGCCGCTCGTCGTCGTGCGGCGCCCCGCGTTGGAGCTAACGGTGCTGCTTGGTTTCCTGGTGGTCTACGCGGTAGCTTTTCTAGGATGGGGAATGAGTGCGACACGCGCCTTCGTGTCAGCCGGCCGCGAGCAGGATTCCCTGATGCTGATCGTCAAGCTCGTGGTGCACGTGGCCGTGCCGGCCATATTGTTGGCGGCGCTTGGGGCAAAACTCGCTCCTCTGTTTGATAGCGGTATCGGGCGCCCGGGCTTTTGGCCGCCCTTGCTCGTATTGGGATCCATTATTCTGGCATTGATGTGCGTGGTCTCACCTGCGCTCAGCGAGATTGCGGCGCTGCACGCCTCCGCCGCTACACTGGCATGGGCTGCGCCGGCAGCGTTTGTCTGGCTCGCGCTCGAAGCAGGTCTGTGCGAAGAGTTCCTGTTTCGAGCGGTATTGCAGACAAGGCTCGCCGCGGTCCTCAAGTCCGAAGCCGGCGCTGTCGTGACCGGCGCGCTGCTGTTCGCGCTGGCTCATATGCCCGGGCTCTATCTGCGCGGACATCCGGGCGTCGATGGGTATTCTACGGATCCCGTCCAGGTGATTGCCTTTACCGTCGCCGTCCTATCGCCGATCGCGCTTCTTTTCGGAACGTTGTGGGCGCGCACGCGCAGCTTATTGCTGATCGTCCTACTGCACGCTGCCGTCGACGTACTACCCAATCTGGCCGAGTTCATCCGCACCTGGGCCGATTGATCTTGAGCTTGAAATTGTTCACATGCTCCAGACGCGTCGACGGATCCCGCGGAGTTTGGTTTTGTCGGATTTCGATGCGGTTCGCGACTATGCGTCCGACCCGGCCATGATTCGCCCGCGCGCGCTTCTGTGTCATTTGTTTGCTCGGGCTCCGCTCTTTTTGCCCAAGCGTCGTGAAGTCGTGAGCTTGCGATGGAGGAAGCCTTGTGAACATTCGAGAAATCGTTGGAATGGCGCCGGTGATTCCGGTTCTCACGTTGAGCGATCTTGTGTTGGCCGTACCCTTGGTACGAGCCCTGGTAGACGGCGGATTGCACGTATTGGAAATCACCCTGCGCACGCCGGTTGCGATTGGCAGCATCGATGCGATCCGCAAAGCCGTGCCGGATGCCATCATTGGCGCCGGCACGCTGACCAGAGCCGTGGATTTTGCGGCGGCCGATCGGGCGGGAGCTCAGTTTGGCGTGACACCGGGACTGACTCCCGAACTTGCGGCTGCAGCGCGCGGGGCGCGGTTCCCGCTGTTGCCCGGGGTGATGACCCCGACTGACGTGATTGCGGCGCGCCTGCTGGGATTCAACGTTTTGAGATTCTTTCCGGCGCAACAATCGGGTGGTGCCGCGATGGTGGGCGCATTGGGTACGCCGTTTCCCGACGTTTTATTCTGCCCCGCCGGGTGCATCACGCGAGCCGGCGCGCCGGACTATTTGGCTCTGCCCAACGTCGTGTCGGTGGGTGGGTCTTGGGTGGCGCCCCGGGAAATGATTGATGCAAGGGACTGGCGCGGCATCGAAGCGTTGGCGCGGGACGCCGCCGCATTAAAAAGCAACTAGCACGCCTCTGAAATCAGGCGCGGAACGCGCGGCTTGCGCTTGGATCGGCACCCTGTCCGTGACATCCAGCGAAGAGAGCGGCACTCATTTCACCGCACGATTGCCGCTAGATTCCAATCATCTTGACCAAAACACCGGCAATGGTAGCGCCCAGTAAGGGACCGATGATGGGCACGAAGGCATAACCGAAATCCGAGGCACCTTTGCCTGGGATGGGAAGGAGCGCGTGCATGACGCGGGGACCTAAGTCGCGTGCCGGATTGATGGCGTAGCCTGTGGGGCCGCCGAGCGACAGGCCGATTCCCCACACCAGAAAGCCGACCAAGAATGGGCCCAACCCGGGGCTTAAGCCCACTCCCGTGCCGTACTTCGAGGAAATGGCAGCGGCAACCAGGACGAGCACAAAGGTGCCAATCACCTCGGTAACGATGTTTGCCAGTGGCGCTCGGATGGCGGGAATGGTTGAAAAACAGCCTAGTACATCCTGAGGGTCCGGTGTCTTCTCCCAATGCGACAGGTAGCTGAGCCAGACCAACGTGGCGCCCAACATGGCGCCGAGAAATTGAGCGGGCACATAGACGGAGAGTCGGCTCCAATCCCCGGTCGAGACGGCGACACCGACCGTAACCGCGGGATTCAGATGGCCGTCGCTGCCGATTGCGAGTGCGGTAAATACGCCCGCCATGACCGCGAAACACCAGCCGGTGGTGATGACGATCCAACCGGATTTTTCGCCCTTTGTCTGCCGCAACACCACATTCGCAACGACGCCGTTGCCGAGCAAAATCATAATCATCGTGCCAAGAAGCTCGCCGAGAAATGCGGAATGCATACTGTCCCCTTTTGTCGTCGTCGCGTAGTTATTTTTAAAAGACGATGCCCGAGTTTGTCTTTTGCTTGGGCTACTCAATCCAGTCCAGAGAACGCCCGACGGCTCTCTGCCAGGAACCATACAGAGTGCTGCGGCGAGTTTCCGACATCTGTGGTTTCCAGCGTTTGTCGACCGCCCAGTTGCTGACGAGATCCTCGCGGTTGCGCCAATATCCAACCGCAAGACCCGCAGCGTATGCAGCGCCCAAAGCCGTGGTCTCGGTGATCTTTGGCCGCACGACAGGAACATCGAGAATATCCGCCTGAAACTGCATGAGGAGCTCGTTGCCGACCATTCCGCCGTCGACGCGTAATTCCGGAATGCGGATCGATGAATCCTGCTCCATCGCAGCGACTACTTCGCGCGTCTGAAACGCCGTGGCCTCCAGCACCGCGCGTCCTAGGTGAGAGCGCGTCACATAACGGGTCAATCCGATGATCGTGCCTCTCGCTCTCTCATTCCAATGGGGTGCATACAGTCCGGAAAATGCGGGCACGAAGTAAACCCCACCGTTGTCCTGCACCTCCCCTGCCAACTTTTCAACTTCATTGCTACTGCCAATCAATCCTAAATTGTCGCGCAGCCACTGCACCAACGCACCGGTGACCGCGATCGAGCCCTCCAATGCATAGCAGGCCTGTTCCTTCGCTATTTTGTAGGCAACGGTCGTGATCAATCCGGCCGTTGATGCGACGGGTTTTTCGCCCGTGTTCATGAGAAGAAAACACCCTGTTCCATAGGTGTTCTTCGCCTCGCCAGGACGAAAACAGGCTTGGCCAACCAACGCGGCTTGCTGGTCTCCGAGAATGCCGGCGATGGACACCCCCGAAAGCGCCGGCGTCCTGGCCTCGCCGTAGACTTCGCTGGAGGCAACGATGCGCGGCAGCACCGCACGCGGAATCAGAAATTCTTCAAGCAAGCCGGCATCCCAGTCCAACGCGGCGAGATTCATCAATTGGGTGCGGCTGGCATTCGTGACATCTGTCATGTGCAGCCCACCGTCGCTGCCACCGGTCAGATTCCACAACAGCCATGTGTCGATATTGCCGAAGAGTACGTCGCCGGATTGCGCTTTTGCGCGCGCTCCCGGGACGCTGTCCAGAAGCCACTGCAACTTCAGGCCGCTGAAGTAGCTGGCCAGCGGCAATCCGGTTTTGGCGCGGAAGCGATTCGGTCCGCCGTCGCGGGCGTATTGAGCAACGAGCTGATCTACCCGCGTGTCCTGCCAGACCAGCGCATTGTGCAACGGCTTGCCGCTGCGCCGGTCCCAAAGAATCGTGGTCTCGCGCTGATTGGTAATGCCGACGGCGGCAAGATCGCTCGATCCCAATCCGGCGCGCGCCAGGGCGGCGCCCGCGACCTCTTGCGTGTTCTGCCAGATTTCCATCGGGTCATGTTCAACCCAACCGGGCTTGGGAAATATTTGTTTATGTTCTTTTTGCGCCGACGAGATGATGTTGCCGCCGCGGTCAAACACGATGAATCGCGTACTCGTCGTTCCTTGATCGATCGCCCCTACGTATCGCGTCATGGTGTCCCCGCGTAGAGTTTTACGAGGTCAGTGAGAAAATCTCTGCCAATGTACACCGACTGCACGCTTCGTCGCTCATTCAGCCCATGCACGCCATTGCCGTCGGGGTCGCCCCAACCACCGGGCGCGCCATAGACCGGAATGCCGATCGCCTCCAGAAAGATACCATCGGTGGCGCCCGTCGACATGGAAGGGATCAGGGGCACGCCGGGGAAATACTTTGCAACCAGCGCTTCGGCCGGTCCGATGATGTTTGGGTCGAGCGGCGGCGGAACCGCGATGGGACGAATTGGCTGCACGGGAGTCACCTTGACGTCGCTATCGCCGATTGCGGCGACGAGCGCCGCTTGGGTGCCATCCACGGTCTCACCGGGAAAGATGCGGCAATTGACATTCGCGGCGGCGCGTTGCGGCAGCGCATTATTGGCATGGCCGCCTTCCAGCAAGGTCGCGACGCACGTGGTGCGAAGCATGCTGTGGTAGCTGCGATCTGTTGAAACGACCGCTTCCGCGGCTTTGTCGCCGGGACTCTGCGACAACGCGACCATCGCGCGCCCCAGCTCGTCGCCGCGCGACGCACCCGCCTTGGCGAAGAAGGCCCGCGTGGTATCCGACAGTTTCACCGGAAATTCGTGATCGCGAACTTTCGTCAACGCATCGGCAAGTTCGTAGATGGCATTGGCGCGGATCGGAATGGAACTATGCCCGCCGGCATTCACCGTCTCCAGCCGGTAGTTCTGTGCCGCCTTCTCGCCGACCTGGATCGACTGTACAAGCAGCTTGCCGTGCCCATCGGTGCGCCCGCCACCGCCTTCGTTCAGTGCAAATGCCGCCGCAATGAGGTCCGGCTTGTTTTTCGCCAGCCATTGCGCGCCGTTAAAGGCATTGGTCGTCTCCTCGCCGCAGGTCAGTGCCAGCTTGATCGTGCGCTTGGGGTGGTAACCGCTCTTCTTGAAGCGAATCAGCATATCAACCCACGTTGCGTCCATCGCCTTCATGTCCGCGACACCGCGGCCGTAGAAGTAGCCATTTTCCTCAATCAACGTGAAGGGATCGCGGGTCCAATCCTCGCGCTTCGCTTCGACTACATCGAGATGACCGAGCAGCAACATCGGCTTCGCGGCGCCCGAACTTCCGGCGAAAATGGCGACGAGGCCGCCCTCCTTGGGATGATCGGGCACGGAGAAGGAGGTCAGATCCTTGTCTGTGAAGCCCGCCGCCTTGAGATGTGCAGCAATCCGCTGGGCTGCCAGCGTGCAGCTTCCTGCCGACAGCGTCGTGTTGGTCTCAACCAGTTCCTTGTACAGCGCGCGGTACGCAACTTGATCGGGCCGCAGCGGCGTCAGCGGCGCTTCCTGCGCAAATGCCGTGCATTGCATTGTCATCAGACCGATGGCGCCGAAGATTTGCTTGTACATCATGAATTCCCCAGCACGCACGCAGAAATCACAGCGAAACCGTGAAATTCATTGTGCACGATCGGGTGTCGCGCAACAACTGACGGTTCATCCGACGCCGGCACTGGGCTTGAATGCAAACGCAACCACGGCCGCTGCAATGAGCAATGCGAACGATACCGCGTAATTCCAAGCCATCTTTTCCTTGAGGAATGTGATGGCGAAAATCATGAACACCGTCAGGGTAATGGCTTCCTGGATGATCTTCAGCTGGAATCCCGTAAATGCGCCGAATCCGAAACGATTGGCCGGCACCGCCAGACAATATTCCACAAAGGCGATCAACCAAGACACCAAAATGGCCTTCCACAGCGGCCAGGCGTGGCCGTACTTCAGATGTCCATACCAGGCGAAGGTCATGAAGACATTGGAAAAGAACAGCAAAGCTATCGTACGCATGGGTTACCCGATACCCGCAATTTTCGCGGACTCCGTCCACAATCGTTTAGCCGTCGCCTCGTCGCGGGCCGCCGCCGTCGGCGTCGCGAGCCGGCATTGGTAGAAATATTCGCCGTTGAGCGTGCCCACATCAGGGGAAGAAGCCAGATAAACGATGGTTTCCGCGCCTTTTTCCGGCGAGATCGCAAAGGTCTTTGCGACGCGCACCACACGCGATAGAAAGCCTCCGCTGCCATCACCGAACCGCGTGGCAACGAAGCCGGGATGCAGGCAGTTCGCGGTGACGCCTTTGTCGATCCAGCGGCGCGCGAGCTCGCGCGTAAACAGAATATTGCAGAGCTTCGATCGCCCATACGCGCCGATCGCCGAGTAGCTCTTGGCGGCTTGAAGATCATCGAAGTCCAGCGTGTAACCCTTGTGGGCGCCCGACGCCGTGCTGACAACCCGCGCCGGCGAGGCAGCAAACAAACTGTCACGCAAACCCAGCGTGAGCACGAAATAAGCCATGTGATTGGTCGCGAATGTCTCTTCCAAATTGTCCGGAGTGACTTTGCGCGCGCCGAACAAGGCTCCTGCATTGTTGACAAGCACGTCGATGCGCGGCTCCGCCGCTGCGATCTGCGCTGCGACCCGCTTCATTTCGGAGATGCGCGATAGATCGCCATAGTAAATCGAATGCGCTGCGCCGTTAGCGTTGTTGGCCAGTCGGTTCAGTGCTTTTTGGCCGCGCTGCGCGTCGCGCGCAACGAGCACCATCCGCGCACCCAGAGTAGCCAGCCTTTGCGCGGCGATCTCGCCAATGCCCGACGTCGCCCCCGTGATGACAACCACTTTGCCCTTCATAATCCCCTCCTTTTGTGCCTATGCACTCCACCACCCCATTATTTGGCATTGTAGCGGTGATCCGGCCGGCTTTGCGCCGCGAAGTTGAATTGGTGAGGATGGCGCCAGCTGTATCTCCTCGCGTAGGATCGCAAGCTGCCAATTTGTGCGTGTTTTGATTGGTTGCGCATCTGCTATGCTCGTTCCGAACTCGTCTTCGGGGAGCCTGAATGAAAAAATTAGGTTTGGTTTGCGCCGCACTTTTCGTTGCGCTGTTGATGGGCACGGCGCCATTGATTGCGAAGGACAGCCATCCCAAGGATCTGTGGGATCGGGTCGAACACCACAATGCAGATTCGAGCGGCGTCAAAATTCATTACGTCGCCCTGGGCAAGGGCCCGCTGATTGTCATGATCCACGGCTTTCCGGATTTCTGGTACACCTGGCGCAAGCAAATGGACGCGTTGAGCGCTCACTATCGTGTCGTCGCGGTGGATCAGCGCGGCTACGATCTGTCAGACCGCCCCGCCGGAATCGAGCAATACGCGATGCCATTGCTGGTCAATGACATCGGCGCCGTCATCAAGGCCGAGGGTCGCAGCAGCGCCGTGATCGTCGGACACGATTGGGGCGGCGCGGTAGCCTGGACATTGGCCATGACGCACCCGGAATGGATTCAGGCGCTGATCATTCTGAACTTGCCGCACCCGACCGGCATTCAACGTGAAATCAAGAACAATCCGGAGCAGCGCAAGAACAGTCAGTACGCGTTTAACTTCCAAAAACCGGGCGCGGAGAAGAGCCTGACCGCGGAGAAATTAGCCGGGTGGGTCAAGGACGATGCCGCACGCGTGCACTATATTGAAGCATTCAATCGCTCGGATTTTCAGGCCATGCTGAACTACTATCGCGCGAACTACCCACGTCCCGACCAGGACCCGGCAACCCTGACGCCGCCCGCGCCGCTGCCCAAGATCACCGTTCCGGTACTTGAGTTTCATGGGCTGGGCGACCAGGCACTGCTGCCCGGTGCACTCAATGGCACTTGGGATTTGGTGGAGAAGGATTTCACGCTGGTAACCATCCCCGGAGCGGGCCACTTCGTGCAGCAAGACGCGTCCGACTTGGTGACGACCACCATGAGTGATTGGCTCGTACGGCGTATTCACTGAGTAAGTTGCTGGCTGTATCGGCGGTAAGTCAGGCCGCCTGTCACACCGCGCTCCCAAGCTGCTCCTTCAGGAAGGCCAGCGTGCGATCGAGTGCTTCGCGGGTCGGCTGTCCGGCCTCGTCTATCAGGTGATTCGTCAACATGCTGTGCGCCGGCTTCGGTCCACGCGGATTGGCGTACTTCCCGTCGATCTCGATCGCTTCGAATGCACTGCCAAATTCGCTGCGTAAGCGTGCGAATCGCTCGCCGGGACACATGGGATCCTGGGTGAATCGCAGCGCGAGAATGCGCGCACCTTCAGTGTCGATTTTCTCATGCGCCGCCCGCAATTCCTCTGACGACGCGTGCAATGCACCGCGTCTGGATTTCGTCAGGGCGAAGGGCAGCGACGGCTGCGCCAAGACGGTCGCCAACACCGGCGCGTTCAACATCATTGCCAATGCGAAGTTGCCGGTGAAACACATGCCTATCGCGCCCACACCGCGCCCACCGCACGCAGCGTGCGCATGGCGCGCCAGCGCGCGCAGCCAGTCCACGATGGGACTTGATTGGTTCGAGGCAAGAACGCGAAATTCTCGGCTGATGCAGGCTTTCGCAATGACGCGCAGCGCATAGCCGCGCTCCGGCGGCCGCATGGGTTCGCCGAACAGAAGCGGCATGAACACCGTGTATCCGGCATCGACGACGCGCTGCGCAAAGCTTGCGACGGCCGGCGTGATCCCCGGGATCTCCGACATGACAATTACCGCGGGACCTACACCTGCGCGATAGACACGGCGGGCGGTCCCTTCGAATTCCAAAGATTGTGCATCGAATCCCGGTACGTTTTTCTTGGCATCCGGCATGGGTTGCCGAATGATGTCATGAATCGGCGCGGCTTTGGGGGAGCGTATTGCCGGCCTACCTGGTCGGATTCTCCGCTGGACCGGTTCCAGCCCGCGCCGTGTGAGATTTCGCACCGCCACTTGAGCGCGTCCGCCTACAGACGAATGGGCCTGCTTGGCCACACCATGCCCGAAGGCAAACGCGACAGGAATGACGGTCATGATAAATAAATCGCAGGAACTACAGCAGCTCACTGAAAATGTGGAAGGCCTATTGGGCAAGGTCGCGGACGATCAAAGCCCCCACCTTAAAGAGCTGCGCACCCGGGTCAGTCAGACGATCCAATCTGCCAAGACCGCGGTATCGAGAGCGGACACGGTTGCTTTGGATGCGCTGAAGAACGTAGCCAGTTCAGCCGATGACTACGTTCGCGAAAACCCCTGGGTCGCCATCGGCGTGATCGCCGGCGCGGCCGCATCGCTTGGATTTTTGGCGGGCTATATGGCCGCTCCCCGGAGATCGCTCATGGGAATGATTCGACGATAGGTTCAACGCATCGAACAGATAAAAGGAAAGTCCATGGATATGATAGTCGTTTTGATCGTTCTACTGCTGCTCTTCGGCGGCGGCGGCGGTCTGTATTGGGGGATGGGTGCTGGATGGGGTATTGGTCCCATCGGACTCATCGTCGCCGTCCTCGTCGTTGCATTCTTATTGAATAGTCGCCGCGGGCGCCTTTAAGAACGTAGCTCTCGCCGTTATAGAGATGCGAGGCCGAATACGCCGAATGACTGGCGTGGATCGGTCCACATCTCTTCAATGTACCATCCGGCATTCTCGACAATCGCCGACACGGTTTGGACATTGTATTTGCGCGAGGTTTCAGTATGGATCGACTCGCCCGCCGCGAAGTCGAAACTCTGACCGTCCACGACAACAGTTTGAGCTTCCAGGCTCACCAAGTGCATCTCGACCGCTGAATTGATTCTGTTCCAGCGCGCCTCGTGAGCAAAGCGTTCCAGTCTAAAATTACCCTCAAGTTCGCGATTGATGCGCGCGAGAAGATTCAAGTTGAACGCCGCTGTGACGCCTTGCCGATCATCGTATGCGGCGAGAAGAATTTTAATATCCTTCGTCAGATCCGCTCCTATCACGGCGGTTCCCCTCGATCCTACGTGTCGATGCACGCGCCGAAGGAAAGAAACCGTCTCGGCGTAATCCAGATTGCCGATCGTCGAACCTGGAAAGAAGGCCGATCGCCCTTTCAAAGGAATACCGGCCGGGATTTCAAAGTCCTCGGTAAAATCCGCAACTACGGGCCAGATTCTAATTTTTGGAAAGCGATGCCGAAGGGAGATCACCGCTTGATCGAGAAAGTCTCCGGAAATATCGACTGGCACGTAAAGACGGGGTGCTTCGAGCGCCGCGATCAAGATTTCGGTCTTGATCCCCGCCCCCGCACCATATTCGATCAGCGTGGCGCCCTTGCCGATGAATGCGGCCATTTCGGCCGCGTTTGAGCGCAAAATCTCGGTCTCCACACGCGTCGGATAATATTCCTCCAACTGCGTGATCCGTTCGAAGAGTTCCGATCCCCGTTCGTCGTACAGCCAACGGCAGGACAAGCTCTTGCGGCGCATGGAAAGTCCCGCGATGACGTCCTGACGGAATAATTCCGGCTGCGACAGTCGATAATCTGTGGCAAGCATTACGCATCCTCCGCCAATCGCAATCCCGAGAACTGCCACCGCGCATGGGGTGCAAAGAAATTTCTATAAGACGCGCGCACATGGTCCTCAGGCGTGACGCAGGAACCGCCGCGCAAGACGAACTGCCCGGACATAAACTTGCCGTTGTACTCCCCCAACGCTCCTTGCATCGGGCGAAAGCGCGGATACGGCATGAAAGCGCTGCGCGTCCATTCCCAGACGTCTCCAAACATTTGCCGCAACTCGCCCGTGGGTGCCGGCGCCGGCTTCGGCCGCAGGCGACCGGAATTCACCAGGTTGCCCGTCACCGGCAGCGATTGCGCCGCAACTTCCCATTCAGCCTCTGTCGGTAGACGCCGCTTAGCCCATGTCGCAAATGCGTCCGCCTCGAAATAGCTCACATGGGTAACCGGTGCGTCCAGATCAATCGGCTGGGCGCCGCGCAACGTCATGGTCCAAAACCCACTCTCGCGTGCCTCCCAGTATAGCGGCGCGGTCCATCCTTCATCGCGCACCCTGGCCCAGCCGTCGGACAACCAGAGCAGCGGGTTGCGATACCCACCGTCAGACATGAATTCAGCCCACTCGCCGTTCGTAACCAATCGATCGGCCAGACGATAAGGCTCGATCTGCACCGCGTGCCGCGGCCCTTCGCTGTCAAAAGCAAATCCCGATCCACTGTGTCCTATGTCTGCTACGCCGCCGGGAAAACTCTTGTAGGTCGGCGTTGCCTTCTCTCTTGACTCAACCGACAGTGGAATGGAGTCTTTGTAGGCGGGGCGCAGCGGATTCTGCGCGAACAAATGCAGGATATCGGTCAACAGGAGTTCTTGATGCTGCTGTTCGTGATGACAGCCCAGCTCGATGATCTTCAGTACATTCTCCGATGGCTCTTGCTTGAAAAGCTTCGCGACGCCCAAGTCGACATGCTCGCGATATGACAAAACGTCCGCGAGCGTCGGCCGCGTGAGCAAACCCCGTAGCGGCCGCGGCTGGCGCGCGCCGACCGATTCATAATAAGAATTAAAGAGAAAATTAAACCGATCGTCGAACACCCGATAGCCCGAAGAATTCGGCGCCAGCACCATCGTCTCGAAGAACCAGCTGGTGTGCGCCAGATGCCATTTAGCGGGGCTCGCATCCGGCATCGACTGCACAGTCGCGTCCGCGTCCGACAAGGGTGCCGCGAGCACCGCGCTGGCCGCGCGCACGCTGCCATAATGGCGCTCGAGCGTCGATCGCTCATTGCTCAATTGCGCCGGGGAACTGGTATTGCGGTTTGACATGGGCAACATGCTCGGGGTTTGTTCTAACGACGGCACAACGAATCGCCATCGTAATAGGTGGAAATGCGTCATGGGGGAGAATGTGAGAATACTCCCTTTCACTTATTTCCGATTTATGTGTAGGCAATGTCCGACGAGATCGTCGTAACTATCGAAAATAACTGACAAAATTATTTAGGGAAACGCCGATACACATGTCCGCCATACTGCTCGGCACAACGGAAACGAGGAGCCGCACCGCTCATCCACAGCGGCCGGCGCCCTGTTCAACTGATTTCGCTACTTCGGTTTCGGCGCCGGCGTGAACAAGAGGTCCTGATAGTCGTAGCTGAAATCGGCGAGCGGCGATACTGGTTTCATCGAGACGCGCGCCACGTTGCCATCGGCATCCAGACCGAAGGTCACATACGCAGGCTCGATGGTTTTGTCGTCGAAGCGCGTGATGAAGCTGTCGTATTGCCAATGCTCGAGCGTGCCGCCCATGCGCGGCGTGGATTTGAAATCAATCGTGAGCGCGCCCTTGGATTGCGCAATTTCGATATTGCCGTACCACGGGTCGGAGTACGTGCCGACATAGTGCGCCAAGGTCAGCGACGGTCCAACTTTGGCGGGCTTGGCGACGGCTGACTGAAACGCCTTCAGAGCTTCTTGCACGCGTTGAGTTTTCTGCGCCCGGATTTTCTCCGGCCAAGTATCTGCAGGCAACCCGAGATAGTGATCCAGCAATTCGTACATCAATCCGATGATGATCTCGCCATCCTCGCAGTTGATCTCGATCGAGAACCCCACGTGCTTGTCGGGAATGAGCACCACTGCCGTCTGAGATCCGAATACCGCGCCACCGTGCCAGACTATTTTAGTGCCTCGATAGTCCCTGACATCCCAGCCGAGCGCGTAGGTGTTGAACATCGGCTGCGTCGGCGCCATCGGTCCTGCGCGCGGGCCAACGGGCTGCAGCACCACCGGCGTCCACATTTGATCGTGCGCGGCCTGGCTGAACAACCTGCCGCTATTGCCGGGAAGCGCGCCGCCATTGAGCTGGATCAGCAGCCAGCGCGCCATATCATTCGCGCTCACCGCCAATCCGCCGGCTGGTGAGGCGTTGCTGCCCAAGTTGTCGCGCTCATTGAGAACCGATTGATCACCGACGCCGCGCAATCCGCCGTTCATGCGCGCGTGCGGCTGAGACCGATCCGCGCTGGCAAAGTGTGTCTCATTGTCCGTCGTGGAATGCAGCATGCCGGCGGCTTTCAGCACGTGATCGGCAGTAAATTTCTCCCACGTCTCGCCGGTGACCGATTCGATCAGCTGACCCGCCACCATGTACAGGATATTGTCGTAGGCATAGGCGCTGCGAAAGCTCGTCGCCGGTTTGATGTAACGCAGCCGCCGCACCGATTCGGCGCGGCTCAAGTTGGTTCGCGGCACAAACAATAAATCACCGGCGCCCAACCCAAGCCCACTGCGATGCACGAGTAGATCGCGGATGGTCATTTCCCGCGTTACCCACGCATCGTACATTTGAAAGCCGGGCAGCCGATCAATGACCTTGTCGTCCCAGTTGATCATGCCCTCATCGACGAGAATCCCGAGCGCGGCCACCGTGAACGCTTTGCCGGTCGAGCCTGTCGGGAAAATTGTGTCGGCATCGACGGGATCGGGCGAACCCAAGCGCTTGGTGCCGAACCCCTTGGCCAGCGTGACTTGGTCGTTCTCGACGATCGCGATCGCCATGCCGGGAACGCCGATGTCTTTTCGCAAGCTTTCCACTCGGGCCTCAAAGCCGGCGGGTGGTGCGGCAACGGCCGCTGAGATGCCAAAAAGGATCAAGAATGCTAGTGCGAGAATTTTCATGCAAGCTCCGGGATGGCGTTCAACGCAATGGTTTCGGCGGCGCGTGCCGCTTCGATTCGTCGTATCGCGGGATCGAGCGCAAACAGCATGGCCGCGGCGATCGCAGAGATGACGGTCAAAATGGTAAAGAATCCGGCGTGATTGATGCGGCCCCACAACGTGCCGACGATGCCCGCCGACAGCGAACCGCTGCTGATCACCAAGAACCACGCGGCCACGGTGGTCGCGCCGTAGCCAATCGGCGCCAAGCGCGCAAACAGGCCGAGGCCCGTCGGCAAAATGTAGAGTTCGCCAAAGGTAAAGATCGCGAAGAACAGCGCCAGCCACAACCAACTCGCCCGCCCCGTTCCGGCCGAGAAGGCGACCGCCGCGAGCATGAGATACGCCGCCGCGACGATCAGCGCACCCAGCGCCATTTTCTTCATCGCGGAACCGGCATATCCGGCTTGCGCGCGCCTGCGCCAATGCGCCAGCAGTAGCGGTGTCATCATGATGACCAGGAGGGGATTCAAACTCGGGAACCAGGTCATCGGAATGGTCCAGAGCCCGATGGTTCGATCAATGCCGACATCAGCCCACAGCGCCAAGGTATTGCCGAACTGTTCATAGGCGCCGCGAAACACCGTGACGGCAACGCCGACGGCAAACAGCAGAATAAACGTAGAACGATACTTGCCTGCCGGCGCCAGCGGCGCGGTGGGCGCGAGGTTCTGCTTCACAGCGCGGACCTGCTCCGGCAGATATTTCCCGCCGAGAATATAGATGAGGAGACCTAAGAGCATCCCGACGCCCGCCGCGCCGAAGCCCCAATGCCAGCCGTAGAATTCCCCTAGCGCGCCGCAGATCAGCGGCGCCAAAAATCCGCCGATATTGATGCCGACGTAGTAGACGTTGTAGGCCCAGCCGCGACGCGGATCGTCCACCCGATAAAGACCATCGATTTGGCTGGGCAGGCTCGGCAGGAACAGGCCGTTGCCCAGCGCAATTGTCGCGAGCGCCAGATAAAACAGCGGTTCGGAGGTCATCATGAAATGGCCGGCCGCCATGATGCCGCCGCCGATGATCACCGCGCGTCGCTTGCCGAGCCATCGATCCGCAATCAGGCCGCCGAAAATCGGCGTGAAGTACGCCATCGCCACGTAGGTGCCGTAAATGAGCGACGCCTTTTCCTGACCGATCAACAATTGCTTGGTCATGTAATAGACCAGCAATGCGCGCATGCCGTAGTAGGAGAAAATCTCCCACATTTCGGTCAGAAAAAGAATGGTGAGGCCGCGCGGCTGACCGAACCAAGTCTGCTGGCTCGTGCTCATACCTTAAGCGTGCGTCCCTCCCCACACATGCTCGCCGCTCCACGCGCTGCCGTTGGCGTAAGTCATGCTGGGGGTTCGATCCTGGGCCAGAAATATCGGCCCATCCAGATCCACGACGTCGCAAAGCTGTCCGAGCACGAATGCCGGCGCCATTGCCAGGCTCGTACCTACCATGTTCCCCACCATGACGCGAAGCCTGAGTCGGCGTGCCTCGCGTGCCATCGCCAGCCCTTCGGTCAACCCGCCGCACTTATCGAGCTTGATATTGACGACATCAAAGCGCCCGACGAGACCCGGGACATCCTTCAGACTGAGCACGCTTTCATCGGCTGCAATGGGAATCGGTGACTTGAAGCCTTCAAGATCGATTTCGCGGCCGCGCTTCAACGGCTGCTCGAGCAGCGACACACTGAAGGGCTTAAGTGCGGCGATCAAAGAATCCAGCGCATCGATGGTATAGCCCTGGTTGGCGTCGACGCCCATCCACACTTCGGCACGCGCGGCACGCACCGCCCGCACGCGGGCAATGTCTGCCTGCAGATCGCCGGTCAACTTCAATTTCAGCGATTTCGCCTGAGCATATTTGCGCGCGCCCGCGGCCATGACGTCAGGGTCGTCAGCACCCAGCGTAAAGGTGGTGACCAAGGGTTTCGGTGCCGGCAGACCGGCGAGTTCCCACACCGTCGCGCCAACGCGGCGCGCATCCAATTCCCACAACGCGCAATCCACGGCGTTGCGCGCGCCGCCGGGCGGCAGCAATTTCTGCAGCGCGGCGCGATCCATGCCCTGTTCAATGGCGGCGCGCGCCGCCTCGATCACTGCGACCATGGTCTGCGCGGTGTCGCCCAGGTAATACACGCCGGAAGCTTCGCCGCGGCCGCTATGCTCGCCATCCTCGAGCGTGACGACCACCACGTCCTGCTCTTCGAAGACAAAGCCTGAAATGCGAAACGGCGCCGATAGACGCAGTTTTTCAACTGCGACCCGCATTTTCAAGGACATCAGTAATACAGTCCGAAACTGAACAAGTGGAACGCGAACGCCACCCACAACAAGACAAGGGCGGAAATCACCAGCACGATGCTCCACGCTTTTGCCGGCCAGCGGCGCTGGCCGCCCCAAACCGTGCGCAAGTTCCACAGAACCAGGGCCAATCCACCGAAGAAGCCGATCACGCCGAAAAACTGCGCGAAGCGCACAGTCAAATCGAACTTGGCACTGAGATTATTGAAATCCTTGAACATCAGCGCCAGCGTCACCACCCATACGCACAAGGCGGCGAGGCTCAAGATGGCTCCCACTTTGCTGAGTCGATAGGCGCGCAATTCAACGGGCCCCAATGTCAGCTTCGCGCCGTAGCTGCGGCGCACGATCGCCGTGATGGGCCAAAACAGCGCCGTGAGCAGCAGCGCCGCCAAGCTCACATACAGCAGCGGCAACAGCCATGCAGAGTTCGTGTACCAGGGAACGCGATCGAAAACCATGAAAGGCGAGATTTCATCAATGCTGAATCGCACCACCTTGCCATCAACGACTTTGGCGGCGAGGCGCTCATGACTGTCCGGATCGATCCACAGGAACGGAGCTGTCTCGGTCCAGTGCCGCGGCTTGCCGTTGAGCCCTTTGAATTCCAGCACCAACTCGCCCTTGCTGACCACGACCTTGGATTGCCCGACCAATCCGAGTAACGCCAAAGAGCTCGACTGCGATGCGCGTGAATTACTCCAGTTGCCCTTGAGCATGCTCGCATGAGCGGCGGCCGTCTTCGCATCGATGGGGCTGCCTTTTTCTACGAGCGGGAAGTAGCGGTCGGCAAAGTCGGTGAACAACGCGCCACGCAAGCCGCCGACTGCGCCCGCTTTGCCTGGACTGTTGAACGAGACGTAAAAACCCACGCCTTCTTTCAAGAACAAATGCAGCGACGTGTGAAAGGCTCCGGTGTCGCCCAGGTGCCCGATGACCTCGCGGCCATTCACATTGGTTTCAAAGAAGCCCAACTCCATGCGATTGAGCGGCGGCAATAGGGTGAGCGGGCTGTTGTGCATCATTTCCGCGGTCTCCGCCTTCAAAATGCGGTTGCCGTGATACTCGCCGTTCTGCAGATGCGCGATCATGAAGTGCGCCATGTCCTCTCCGGAAGAGGCGAGTGAGCCTGCCGGCGCGGGTCCAATGAATTCGTATGGCTTGGGCGGCTCCGAAGCCACGGTGTATCCCTTGGACATCAACGGCGCCAGGTTTTCCGGCAAGTGCTGGCGGAAGCTCGAGTGCTGCATGTCGAGCGGCGCGAAAATATGCTTGTCCAGGTAATCGTCAAACGACTCACCGGAGACGCGCTGCACGATGTATCCGGCCAGCGAGGCGCCATAGTTCGAGTACGCGGGCGTGGTGCCGGGGGCGAACACCCGCTGCGGCACCCATTGCTTGAGCAGCGCTTCGAATCGCGGAAATTTCGGATCGTTGGACAAGATGCCCTTCGCCTGCTCTTCGAAGCCGGCGACATGCTGCATGAGATTGCGCATCGTGACCGGCTTTCCATCCCGTGCCGGTATTTTGAAATCGAGATATTGATTCACGTCGCCGTCGAGATCGATCTTGCCCTGCTCGACCAGCTGCATCACTGCCGTCCAAGTGAAGAGCTTCGAAACCGATCCCGGCCTGAACAGCGTCAGCTTCGGATCGACGGGTGTGCGTTTGGCGACATCCGAATAGCCGAACCCCTGTTCAGTGAGTACTTGTCCGTCTTTGACCACGGCGACGACGGCACCGGCGATATCGCCCGTGTGCAGCGCATACGGCAGGTACCCAGCCAGCCACGCGTTGACGTCTTCCGCGGTTAGAGGGGAAGCAACTGCTTCGGCCGTGGGCGCGGTTGGCGCTGCCGGAGCCGCCGTCGTGGCGGGCGGGGGCGCGATGGTTGCCGCCGGCACAGCGGTGTTTGCAGCAGGTTTAACGGCACTTTGTGCCGAGATCGCGCCCAGGAACAGGGCCGCGGAAAGCATGATGAAGGTGCGCATAGGTTCTCTTTGAGGGACTGGGCCGCTAGTTCTAGTTTTTAAGACATCCATCGACAAGCCGCTCGAACGCCGTGCCGGCACGCATGGGATCCGCCACCGGCAGCCCCAAGCGCGCGCTCTCTTCGGCGAACATTTTGTTCGCGTCGCTTACGCTGAGCCGTGAGCTATTCAAGCTGATGCCGGCACATCGGATCGCGGGGTTGGTGCGGCGGCCGAGGCGCAAGTTCATGTCAATCGTCTCGGCGATGTTCGGCAGCGGGAACGGATGACCGAGCAGGTATTTGCGATCAGGATCGTGGCAGACAATGATCACGTCGGGTTGACTGCCGTGCAATAGTCCGAGCGAGACGCCGGCATAGGCAGGATGGAACAAGGAGCCCTGCCCTTCAATCACATCCCAGTGCTCTGCGGATGCATCGGGACTCAGCAACTCAGCGGCTCCGGCTTCGAAATCCGCAACCACCGCATCTATGGGAATTCCACCGCCGGCGATCAGAATGCCGGTCTGCCCGGTGGCGCGAAAATCGGCGTCGAGACCGCGATTCTTAAAGGCGCGTGCCAGCGCGAGAGCCGTGTATTTTTTCCCAATGGCGCAATCGGTGCCGACGGTGAGCAGGCGCTTTCCCGATCGTTTGACACCGGACGCAATCGGAATATTTCGCGGCGGCGTCCGCACATCGATCAGCCTGCGGCCGCAGCGTTCCGCCGTACTTTTCAATTGCAAAACCGCGCCGAGCTTGGCGTGCATGCCGCTGATGATGTCGAGACCCGATTCGAGCGCGTCGATGAGCGAGGGTATCCAGCTGTCGCTGATCACGCCGCCGGTATTGGCGACGCCGATGACGAGTGCTCGCGCGCCGCGCGCGCGGGCCTCCTTGGGCGTCAATCGCGGCAAATCAGTGGTGACTGTCGCCCCGCCGCACGACCACTCGCCCACACAGCGATCCGCAGCCCAATCGCGCAGACCGAATGCGGTCTTGGCGTAACCCTTTTCCGTGGTGTCGCCAAGAAACAGCAGATACGGGTGAGGTAGATCCATCACCTCCGACATTGAGGCCTCCGACATGCGCAGTTCGCGTTTTGTGTTCATTCCTGCGATGGCCTTCAGAACTTCGCAGACAGTGTGACACCGACCGTTCGCGGCTGTATGAGGGCGGCTGTGCCGTTGAGGGCCGGTGCGCCGCTGTTGGTGTAGTTGGTAATGCCGCGAGAATCGCTCAGATTCTTGGCGTACAGGGTCCAGCGCCAGTGAGCGTTATCAAAGCCGACGCGCGCACCGTAGGTGTTGTAGCTGGGCAAACGAACCTGCAAGGTTTGAGTCACGTCGGTGCCGAAGTCAGTACTGCGGGCGCCGACGTAACTCCACGTGCTACCGACAAAATACTTGTAGTCTGCGAACGCGGCCGCATCGTATTCGCCATCCAGCGAAGTGCCCCACTTTGGCGCGTAGGGCAGCGGATCACCGCTAACGCCATGAACCGCCGGCGCATCCGTGGTCAGATCCGCATCCGTGTAGGCCCCGGTCCAATTCAGGGTGAGGCCGTGAACAGGAATGTAGCCCACGGTCCATTCGAAGCCTTGGCTTTTTGCCTTGCCGCCGTTGCCATTGATGCCGGTGTTGTCGACCTGCTCGAGCAGCTGAATATTGGTCCACTCGACATGGAAGACCGCGGCGTCGATCGACAGCTGATTGTTGAGCAAGGTCGACTTGATCCCCAGCTCAAGGTTATTGGTTTTATCGGCGCCGTACGAGCGCGGCACGTCAGGCGGCGCGACCGGCGGCAACGCGTTGGGTCCACCGGGCCGGTAGCCCGTCGCCCAGCGGAAATACAGCATGTTGTCGGCATCGATGTGCCAGCGCGGCGCAACCGAGTACGTCCAGACATGTCCTGACGATGGCGTGCTGAAAGCCTGCGTCCCGCCGGCGAGCAGGCCCGAAATGCCTTCGGTGGCCACTTGTTCATTCTTGGAATAGCGGCCGCCAGCCTGGATGTCGAACTGCGGAATGATGTGGACCGTCACATTACCGAACCCAGAGGTCTCTTTGTAAATAGAATCCAGAGTCGCAAATTCCAGGGTTCCCAGCGAGGTGATCGGCGCTCCCGTCGGCAGCGCCATCGGATTCAAATGCTGATACAAATTGCCCACTTCGCGCGTGAAGTAGCCGCCCACCTGCCACTCGAAAAAGTTGGTCGTAGGAGACGAAACCCGGACCTCCTGCGTGAACTTATTCAGATCCACGAGATTATCGAGTAAGGCGCCGGTATTGGTCAGCCCGGCGCTCCCCAGCAAGTCTGCGTAGGTGAAGCCCGGAATGAGCTGCACGTTGCTTAGGTCGGTGATCGTATCGGAATTCAGGATGCCATAGCTCGTCGTCGATAAAATGCTGAAGGGCCCTGCATTCCAGTTGATGGTCGCGTTGTAGTTCTTATACTGGAAAGTGCTGGGCTGATTGATGAAGCGCTGTTGCTGTAGATCGCCCTCCGACGGCCTCAAGGTGAGGGGATTGATGTCTTCCTCCGGAACGTCGTTGTATTCTGACTGCTGTGAGCCGGCGGTCAGGCGAATGGTGAGAGTGTCGATCGGCTCGGCCAGCAAGGAAACGCGTCCGCCATACTTGTGGCCGTCGTTCTCATCGACCTTGCTGCGCGAAGGATCGCTGATGTAACCGGCCACGTCCTGATCGAATCCGCCTATGCGCAAGGCCATCTTATCGCCCAACGGCAGGTTCAGCACCGCGCGGTAATCGCCGCCGGTGCCGCCGTGATCGACGGTTTCGCCCGTCACCTCGGCAGCGCCTGAAAAGCTGCCCAACACCGGCGGCGCGGTGACGAACTTCAGCAAGCCCCCTTCGCTGTTGGCCCCGTACAACGTGCCCTGCGGCCCGCGCAACACTTCGACGCGTTGCAGATCCCAGGTATCGAAGTCGCCGCTCAAGATGGAACCGTCGAGCAAGGCGCTGCTGGAACCGAAGGGCGATTCGTCCAAATACACCGCCACGGTTGAACCAACTCCGCCGGCGTTCTGACCGCGCAAGGTCAGGTTGGTGTACCCAGGTTGACTGCTCGTCAGCGACAGGCCCGGCACCATGGCCGCATAGTCGCTGAAACTGCGGTACTGCAGATTGTCGAGCGCGCCG
>Ga0224547_1000056_pt1 | contig 25006 bp, 26 predicted proteins | sample 714P21014metaG_FD_179908 | JGI IMG/M metagenome (GOLD analysis project Ga0224547, IMG submission 179908) | Peat soil microbial communities from Stordalen Mire, Sweden - 717 P2 10-14 | ecosystem: Environmental > Terrestrial > Soil > Wetlands > Peat | place: Sweden: Norrbotten County, Stordalen...
TTCAGCCGAATTTGATCTTGGCCTCGAGATTGGTGCGCGAGTCGGCGCTCGACAAGGCTTCTTCCAGTTCGATGCGGCCCTCGCGCACGAGGTTGTAGAGCGCGCTGTCGAAGCTCAGCATGCCGCGTTCCGTGCCGGTGCGGATCGCCTCCTTCACGCCGATCACATCGCCCTTCTTGATGAGTTCCGAGATATGCGGTGTATTGACCATGACCTCGGAAGCGGCAACCCGCGTGCCGGTCTTCGCGAACACCAGGCGTTGCGACAGAATGGCGCGCAGGTACTGCGATAGATCCAGGAAAATCTGGTTGTGCTGATCGCGCGGAAACATGTTGATGATGCGATCCAAGGTCTCGGCGCAATTGTTGGCGTGCAGGGTCGCAATACAAAGGTGACCCGTTCCGGCGAGCGCAATGGCCGCTTCCATGGTTTCGCGATCACGAATTTCGCCGACCAGGATCACATCCGGTGCCGCGCGCACTGCGCTGCGCAACGCCCGCCCGAAAGTCTTGGTATCCAAGCCCACTTCCCGTTGATTCACGATGGATTTCTTGTTGGTATGCAGGAATTCGATCGGATCCTCGATGGTCAATATGTGGTCGGATGAGGTTTCGTTGCGGTAATTGATCATGGCCGCGAGGGTGGTCGATTTGCCCGCGCCGGCCGCGCCGACCATGAGGATCAGGCCGCGCTTCAGCATCACCAATTCTTTGTAGATGTCGGGCATGCCGAGATCTTCGAGCTTGGGCATTTCCGCCGTGATGTAGCGCAGCACCATGGCCGGATAGCCGCGCTGATAGAACACGTTGACGCGAAAGCGGCCCAGGCCGATCTCGGAGATCGCGAAATCGATCTCCAGCTCTTCGTTGAAATGCTCGATCTGCTCCTGCGTCATCAATCCCAATGCCGCCTGACGCACGGTTTCAGGGGTCAATATCTGTTTATTGACCGGGAAAATCTTGCCCTCGATTTTGATCTTCACCGGAGCGTTGCAGGTAAAGAACAGATCCGATGCCTTTTTCTCGACCATCAGTTTGAACAGCGGCTTGGTGTTCATCACCTGAGCCGGCAGGTCGGCAGGCACGCTCATGTACTAGAACACCTGTCCTTCTTCTTCCTCGAGGATCTGCAGCGACTGACCGCCTTCTTCCGGATTCTTCATTTCGCGCTTGCTTTCCAACTTCACGCGTAGGCGCAGTTCGTTCTTCGAATCCGCGTTGCGCAACGCATCCTCGTAAGAAATCAATCCCGCCTCGTACAGCTCGAACAACGCCTGGTCGAACGTCTTCATGCCGAGGCGATTGGAACGCGACATCACGTCCTTGATCTTGGTGACGTCGCCTTTGAAAATCAGGTCGGAGATCAGCGGGGATGCCAGCATGATTTCCATGGCGGCGATGCGCCCGGCTCCTGCTTCGCGTGGAATCAAGCGCTGAGAAATGAGCGCGCGAATGTTCAGCGACAGGTCCATGAGCAGCTGCTCGCGCCGCTCCTCGGGGAAGAAATTGATGATGCGATCGAGCGCCTGGTTCGAGCTGTTGGCGTGCAGGGTCGCGAGCACCAAGTGGCCGGTCTCGGCGAATTGAATGCCGTACTCCATGGTCTCGCGGTCGCGAATTTCGCCGATGAGTATCACGTCCGGCGCTTGGCGCAGGGTGTTCTTGAGGGCCAGATGCCAGCTATCGCAATCGACGCCGACCTCGCGATGCGTGACCACGCAGCCCTTGTGGGCGTGCACGTATTCCACCGGATCTTCGATGGTCACGATATGGCCGCGGGTCTTTTCATTTCGATAACCCACCATCGCCGCCAGCGATGTGGACTTGCCCGAGCCGGTACCGCCCACCAGGATCACGAAGCCGCGCTTGGACAGCACGACATCTTTGAGCACCGGCGGCAGCTCGAGCTCCTCGAGGGTCTGAATTTTGGCGTTGATGGTACGCAGCACGGCGCCTGTGTGCCCTTGTTGCACGAAGGCGCTGACGCGGAAGCGGCCGATGCCGGGCGGCGCGATCGCGAAATTGCATTCCTTGGTTCCGTCGAATTCTTTGGTTTGCCGATCGTTCATGATGGCGCGAACCATCCCGGCGCTTTGCTCGGGACTCAAGGAACGGTCGGATTGGGGCCTTATTTCACCGTCGATCTTGATCGCGGGTGGGAAGCCGGCCGTAATGAACAGGTCCGAACCCTTCTTCTCGACCATGCGCCGCAGCAGGTCTTGCATCAACCGTATGGCTTGATCTCGTTCCATAATTTGCTTGTCCTTATCTTACGGCGCGCCCGGCGCGCCGCCACAAATTCGGGGTTCGCGGCTCCTCGCGAACCCCGTTAAAAGGGTGCGCACGGCGCACTAAATAGAGTCCTTGTTCTGCGCCTTGTACTTTGCTTCTTCCCGGCTTACAACACCTTTTGTCACCAATTCCTGCAGGCACTGGTCTAGGGTTTGCATACCCTGGCCCTGACCTGTCTGAATGGCCGAATACATTTGAGCGATCTTGCCCTCGCGAATCAAGTTGCGGATGGCGGGCGTGCCGATCATGATTTCGTGCGCTGCAATACGACCACCGCCAACGCGCTTCATCAAGGTCTGCGAAATCACCGCCCTCAAGCTCTCGGACAACATGGCACGCACCATCTCCTTCTCCGCAGCCGGGAACACATCAACGATACGATCAATGGTCTTCGCCGCCGAGCTGGTGTGCAAAGTTCCGAACACCAAGTGGCCGGTTTCCGCAGCGGTGAGTGCCAAGCGAATGGTTTCCAGGTCGCGCATTTCGCCGACCAGCACCACGTCGGGGTCCTCGCGCAAAGCCGACCTAAGCGCCTCGGTGAACCCCAAGGTGTCGCGATGCACTTCGCGTTGATTGACCAGGCAGCGCTTGCTTTCGTGAACGAACTCGATGGGATCCTCGATGGTTATAATGTGGTCCGGACGGTTGTCATTACAATGATTGACCATGCCGGCCAGCGTGGTCGACTTTCCGGATCCGGTCGGCCCGGTGACCAGCACCAGACCGCGGGGAAGCATGCATAAATCTTTGAAAGCCTTGGGCGCGTTCAATTCGTCCAAAGACAGGATGAGGGACGGAATATTGCGAAATACCGCTCCGGCACCGCGATTTTGATTGAAAGCGTTGACGCGGAAGCGCGCCAGCTTGGGGATTTCGAACGAAAAGTCCGTCTCGTAGAACTCTTCGAATGCCTTGCGCTGCTTGTCGTTCATGATGTCGTACACCATGCTGTGCACTTCTTTGTGCACCAAGGCAGGCATGTTGACGCGTTTCATGTCGCCGTCCACGCGAATCATCGGTGCGACACCCGCCGACAGATGCAAGTCCGACGCATTGTTCTTCACCGCAAAGGCGAGAAGCTGCGCGATATCAACCGCCATTTACGGCTCCTAATTCGACTGGGCTTAAGGCCCCGGCAGTATATAAGAGGGTGTTGTCACCCAATATGTTAATTGGTCCGCAGAATTTGACGCTTCATGTGAACCACGTCCGGTCTCGGATACGGAGTGCAGCCATTGCCGCGGGGAGAGACCCCGGTACGGTCACTTTGGTCGCAGTTACCAAGGCGCAGACTGCCGAATCGGTACGCCTCGCCGCCACCGCCGGCGTCACGGATTTCGGCGAAAACTATCTCAAAGAAGCACTTGCCAAAATGGACCAGCTTGCCGACCTGAATCTGCAATGGCACTTCATCGGCGCCATCCAATCCAACAAGACCCGCGCGATTGCCGAGCGCTTCGACTGGGTGCACGGCGTGGATCGCCTGAATGTCGCGCGGCGGCTGTCGGAACAACGGCCCTTTCACGCTCAGCCGCTCAATGTGTGCATCCAGGTGGCGCTGGTGCCGGAACCGACCAAGGGCGGTGTCTCATCGGATGCTTTGGAGGAGCTGGCGCTGGCTGTGGCCGGGCTGCCGCGGTTACGGCTGCGCGGTCTCATGTGCCTGCCGCCTCCGCAACCCACGCCCTACGACGAACGCGCGATCTTCGCGCGATTGCGAGCCGCGCTGCAGGATCTGAACGCCGGCGGCCTGAAGCTCGATACACTGTCGATGGGCATGAGCGGGGATTTCGAGTCCGCCATCGCCGAGGGAGCAACGCTGGTTCGGATCGGCACGGCGCTTTTCGGATCTCGGTCTTGACTGCGCCGCTAAAGCCAAAGGGGGCGGATCGATGAACAATATAAGAAAGCTGGCATTCATCGGTGGCGGCAACATGGCCGCTGCGCTGATCAGCGGCCTGACCAAGCGGGGCTTGTCTGCTGAGCGGCTGATCGTGGCCGATCCCAGCCAGGATCAGCTCAAGCGGCTGATTCGCGACTACGCAGTCCAGACTGCGCCGGACAACGAGAGCGCTGTGCAGGGCGCCGAGGTGGTCGTGCTTGCCGTCAAACCGCAGCAGATGCGCGCCGTGGCGTTGGGACTAGCTGCGCATCTGGCTGCGAGCCGGCCTCTTGTGATTTCGGTGGCCGCCGGCATCCCGCATGCGTCTCTTGCGCGTTGGTTCGGGCCGCACATCCCGGTCATTCGCACCATGCCCAACCGGCCGGCGCTCAATGGCTTCGGCGCAACCGGCTTGTATGCTCCCGCGGGCATCGGGGCCGCTTACCGCGCATTGGCGGAGACCATCATGGCTGCCGTCAGCGCCACCGTGTGGGTGGAGCACGAATCGCAAATGGACACCGTCACTGCTTTGTCGGGCAGCGGTCCGGCGTACTTTTTCCTATTCATGGAAGCGCTCGAGGCAGCGGCACATGAACGCGGGCTGCCCACCGAGATTGCACACCGCCTGACCCTCGAAACGGCATTCGGCGCCGCGCAAATGGCGCGCCACTCTCAAGATTCTCTCGCCACCCTGCGCGAACAGGTGACTTCGAAGGGCGGCACCACCGCGGCCGCGCTGGAGGTCCTTAATACCGCGGGCCTTCGTGCTATCGTCGCGCACGCGGTGGCCGCAGCCGACCGCCGTTCGGCCGAGCTCGCCGCCGAGTTCGGCACCCCTTGAGGTCGGGGTCGCTTCGACCCCGTAGAAAGGTAGCGCGAAGCGCTTGGAAAACCCGGGGTCGCTTCGACCCCCGTTGAAAGGTAGCGCGAAGCGCCTAAATATTTATGGAAGCGATCAGATTCATCGTCGATATGCTGTTGTGGCTCCTGCTGCTCGCCTTCGTGCTGCGGCTGCTGTTCCAGTTGGTGCGAGCCGATTTTCGAGATCCGATGGCCGATGCCATCGTGCGCGTGACCAACTGGCTGATATTGCCGCTGCGCAAGGTGCTGCCGCCCATCGGCAAGATCGATACCGCGACCGTTGTCGCCGTGCTTTTGGTGGCCGCGGCGCGCACTTTCATCTTGATGGCGATGGCGGGCGGGGGCGTCGGGGACGGTGTCGCGTTCCTGCGCCTCACCCTGCTCGACCTAGTGGGCCTGGTGCTTCGCGTCTATTTGTTCGCGATGCTGCTCTACTGGCTGACGAGTATGGTGTCGCCGGGTGGCTACGCTCCGGGTGTCCGCTTGCTTGCGCAGGTGTGCGAACCCATCTTAAAGCCCGTGCGCCGCGTAATTCCCCGCATCGGACAAATAGATTTTTCCGTCCTCTGGGTTTCGATCGCCATCGGTGCGCTGCTTGTGTTACTGCGTTGAACATCGCCTCGTACATGCCTGATATCACAGTGAACGAAGCGCCGCGTTGCGCCGAGAATCGGGCCCAAGAAGGCGCGGAAGCCTGAAAAACCAGCGCGAATTGCATCGACAGTCGAAATCTTTTTTCGCGATTGCGCTAAACATCGGCTTTTTTCTATGTTATTTTCGGCGCCGAGTTGAAATTGCGGGCATTCACCGCCCGCGCTTGAAAAACATTTTAGGAGATTAAATATGGCGAAAAAGAATGCAGCACCGACCAAGTCTGAAATTCTCGCTACGATTTCGAAAGAAACTGAACTTTCTAAGAAGCAGGTCGGATCCGTGTTCGACTCGCTTGGCGCCTCGATCAAGAAGAGTCTGCGAAGCCACGGCCTGTTCACACTGCCCGGACTTTTGAAGATGAAGGTCGTGAAGAAGCCCGCCACCAAGGCGCGCGAGGGTGTCAATCCGTTCAACGGCGAAAAGATGATGTTCAAGGCGAAGCCGGCGAGCAAGAAGGTGCGCATTGCCGCATTGAAGACGCTCAAAGAATACGTGAACTGATCTGATTTTGGCTTTTAGGAGCGGCTGAGGCAGCTTGGCCGCTTCAAATTGCCTATTCGATTCCGACCAGTTCGACGTCGAACACCAAAGTCGCGCCGGGCGGAATAACCCCGCCCGTACCGCTGTCGCCGTAGGCCAAATCGGGCGGAATGGTGAGCCGGCGGCTCTCTCCGATCTTCATGCCGAGCACGCCCTGATCCCAGCCCTTGATGACCGAGCCCGTTCCCACGGCAAACTTGAAGGCTCCTCTGCCGGCCGATCGCGAGCTGTCGAATTGCTTGCCTTTATGGTCGGTCGCGCCGGCCTCGTATAACCAACCGGTGTACTGGACGACCGCCATCTGTCCGCCGGCAATCGTCGTCCCGGTGCCGGGCTTGAGCGTGACCGTCTGCAGCGACATCACGCCGGACGGCGTCGCGGCGCCGGTCGTCGGCGCATTGGACTTGCCGCTGCAAGCCGCGGTGATCGCGATGCATGCCATAAGACTGAGTTTTGTAAAATGCGTCGATGCCACGGTGCGGCATCATACTGGAATTGCGGGCCTTAAGTCTCTTAAGAGACGCGCAGTACCGCCGCGCATACGGCGCAGGCTGCGGCGCTGACAGCGGCCACCAGGCCGATTTCCTCGCTCCAGCCCATCGCGAACAACCGCAGTGCACTCACGGCATCATCCACTTCATCGACCACTTGTAACATCCATTCCATTGGCGAGCAGTGTAGGTACATGCCTAGGCGCTAACCGTGAGTGGGGTCACAACCTTTGCCAAGGCATCGGCTTGCTATGGTGCTTGGGGCTGCGTAGGCTCTCCGGACATGCAGCGCATTCTCGTCCTGAACCCAAAAGGGGGTTCGGGCAAAACGACGATAGCCACCAATCTCGCCAGCTATTTTGCGAGCCAGGGCGACCGTCCGGTGCTGCAGGATAACGACCCCCAGGCCTCCAGCAGCCGCTGGCTTAAAAAACGTAAGCCCGATCAGCCGTTCATCCACGGCATAGCCGCGTTCGAGCGAAATTCGCGCATGACCCGTGCCTGGCAGATGCGCATTCCGGCGGACGCCGGCCATGTCATCGTCGATACGCCGGCCGCGGTCCCCGCCCAAGAGATGCCCGATATGACCAAGAATGCCGACGCCATCATCGTGCCGGTGCTGCCTTCCGACATCGATATTCACGCCTGCTCCAAATGCATCGCCGACTTGCTGCTGATTGCCAAGGTGCGGCGCGATGAATATCGCATCGGCGTGGTTGCCAATCGCGTCAAGCGCAACACCGTGATTTATCAATCGCTGATGCGGTTTCTCCAGACTTTGCGCATCCCGGTCATAGCCACCCTGCGGGACTCGCAGAACTATGTGCGCGCCGCGGAACAAGGCCTCGGCGTTCACGAGATGAAACGCTATGTGGTGGAACAGGATCTGGAGGATTGGCAGCCGATGTTGGCTTGGCTGAAAGCGAAGGAAGGTGCGGCGCAGCCTGTTGAAGGCGTCAATCCGTTGCCCGTACCCGCTTGAGTGCCGGCGGGCGGCGCATCAAGGCCGCTCATTTTTTGCCGTTATTTTTTTTCGTCGAAGTTACCGCGAGCTTTTTCCGCCCAGTTTTTATAACTGTGCCAGTTATAAAGATTGTTGGTGATCGCCGCGTGGCGACCGCCCGTCTTTGCAACGGCCGAATCAGCGCGAGGGGCCCTGCGGTCCACACCGTTGTATCGAGTTGTATTCTTTGGGTCGCTCATCTCGTGTGCCTCTGTCGATGGGAACGACAGTAAATGCCGCGCCCTCTCATCGACAGGAACTGTGTCACGCGCTGCCCGCACTGTCGCGCAGTGGCGACGCGCATTGGGATGCGCATCTCACACAACGTCGCGGTAAGTTAAATGGACGGATTCTTGGGTCCTGGCCAGGCATCGAATAGCGGCTTGAGCTCCTGCAGCGAGGACTCGAGTGCGGCCGGCAACAATGTCGTGTAAGAGTCCAGCAGCGCCATTGCGTTGCGTGCGGGGTCGGTTCGTGTAGCCGCGCCCAAGCGGCGTGACATATCGCGGTTGACCACGTGCAAGTTTTCATACAGATCGGTGAGATCTGCGAATCCGTGCGCATCGCCCACACCCAGCAGTTCGCGCGCCAGCAGAAACATGCACACGCTTCGATAGACGGTTTCCGCTTCGCTCGCGAAGGGAAGATGGAAGCGCGCCATCGGGCGCAGTCGATCGGTCCAGGGACAGCCCGAGGTCGCCATGATCAAGCCCAGCACGGAACTCATGGCTTGTTGCGCCGTCGTTTCCGCGTGAACCGTGCGTTCCGCCTGCGTGACCGTCACGCCCACCACGTCGAACGAAACCAATGCCTTGAGCGACTCGACCGCCGGCACCATGTGCAGTGCGGCGGGACAATGTGCGTATGCGTCCGTGCTCAACGGGCAGTTTGCGCACTGGCTGAACTTCAATTCGGTCCAGAACGGCGGATCGACCGGCGTCGGATTGGAAAGCCGGAAGTCCGCGGCCGCGAAATTCAGATCCACATGTTTCTTCGAGCCATCCGGCAGATCGAATCGATAGCGGATACGCAGCTCCTGCGTCATGCCACGAGTCGGTAGCAGGGCTTGTATTCGGCACCCGTGAATTTCATCCGGCCCTGCGCGACGAACGAGCGCAGCAGCTTATCGAGCGGCTCCATGATCGCCGGCTCTCCGGCAAGCTCGTAAGGCCCAAAGCGTTCGATGGCGTTGACGCCGTATTCTTTGATGTTGCCCGCGACTATTCCGGAGAAAGCGCGGCGCAAATCGGCGGCGCGCTCATGCACCGGCGATGCGAGCGATAGACGCAATGCGCGCATCGAGGCATGAGTGACCTCGAATGGCCGTTGGAATTCCAGAGGAATTTTCAGCAACCAATTGAAGCCGTATGAATCACTCGCCTGGCGGCGATAGTCGCGAACCTCCGCCATGCCCTGCACCATCGCGCGCGCCACGCCGGCCGGGTCATCGATGATCACCTTGTAGCGCGCCTGCGCGGCGCTCCCCAGCGTCGCCCCGATAAAGCGGTGAATCTGCTGGAAATATTCGGCGCTGTCGGCCGGACCCGTGAAAACAACCGGGAAAGGCAGGTTCTGATTGGCAGGATCGAGCAGAATACCGAGCAAATAGAGAATCTCCTCGGCAGTCCCGGCACCGCCTGGAAAAATCACAATGCCATGACCCAAGCGTACGAACGCTTCGAGGCGCTTTTCGATGTCCGGCATGATCACCAATTGGCTCACGATGGGGTTGGGCGGCTCCGCGGCAATGATGCCGGGTTCGGTGATCCCCAAGTACCGCCCATCGGTGATGCGCTGTTTCGAATGACCGATGGTCGCTCCCTTCATCGGCCCCTTCATCGCGCCCGGACCGCAGCCGGTGCACACATCCAAGCTGCGAAGCCCAAGTTCATAGCCTACTTTTTTCGTATAGTCGTACTCGAAGCGTCGAATCGAATGCCCGCCCCAGCAGACCACGAGATTGGGCCGCACCTGCAGCTCCAATACCCGCGCGTTGCGCAGGATGTGGAATACCGCGTTGGTAATGCTGGCAGAGGAATTAAGGTCGTAACGGCCGCTCTCCATGATTTCGTTGGAGATGAACACCACATCGCGCAGCACGGCGAACAAGTGGTCCTTAAGACCCCGGATCATGACGCCGTCGACGAATGCCGCTGCCGGTGCGTTCTTGATCTCGAGCTTGATGCCCCAGGCCTGGCGCACGATGCGAAGATCGAAGTCGCGGTACTTTTCGAATATCACGCGTGCATCGTCGATTTCGCTGCCGGAATTGAGCACGGCGAGCGCGCACTTTCGAAATAAGGGATACAGGCCCCCCTGACCGGAATCCAGCAGTTTGGCGATTTCCTGCTGCGAGAGGTGCTCCAAGCTGCCCTTTGGGGCTACCCGCGCATCGACCATGTCTGAGGAAAGAATCGAGGCTTCCACGCAGCACCTATTGGGGAGGAATACTCACACAGGCTCTCAAGGGTAGATATCGATGGGAATATTATCCTGCGTGCGCATCCACACTTCGACCATATCGGAGTTCGAGAGAGCGATGCAGCCATCGGTCCAGTCGTTCGACTCATAATACGCCGACGGATGGTGGGGCGAGTTGGGAAAACCGTGAATCATGATCGAGCCGCCCGGAGCCCAGCCCTTCTTATGCGCGCGCAGCTCGTCCACTTTGTTGGGATAGGAGACTTGAATGGCCAGAAAGTAATCGCTGCGGGTGTTGCGCCGCGCGAGGAAATAGCGGCCTTCCGGAGTTTTAAAGTCGCGCTCGCGTTCCTTCTGTCCTACAGGGCTCAATCCCAGCGCCACTCTGTAGACGCCCAAAAGTTGGTCGCCGTTGTACAGATACAGCTTGTGCTCGGATTTGTGGACCACCACTCGATCGGCAAGAGCCGACTCGGTGGCCAAGGCGCTGCCCATCCAGCCCGCACCCGTCGCCAGCACCAGACACATGAACAGAGTTGTCGCCGAATAACGGCCGAATCGCTTAAGCATTGACAAAAGTATACCTGGTAGCGGCAACTCAATAATCGGCTCTAGCTCACGTCCCCGGTATACTGCGGTGTATGCCCAAGTTATGGATTTCCAGCGGTTTAATCCTTGTGCTCCTGAGCGCGTGCGCGTCGCAGTCCTCCATGAAGCCCGTGGAGTACTTGGATGAGCGTACGGCCATGACAATCGGCTCACTCAAGGAGCCGATCGAGCTGGTGAGCAGTCTTCATCAAAGCGGCGGCCTGCATGTACTTGGCAGCCTGGTGGGAAGGAAGCTCAGCTTCGCCTACCTGGGCCCGGTCGAATGGAATCGAAGCGGTGCGATTGTTTACGGATTGTGGATCCATATCGCGCCCGGCGACGATCGCCCCATCGCCGATATCCGCTCTCCGACGGCACTCACGCTGATTCTCGACGGCGGCGCGCGGGTGCTTGACCCCATCGACGCGCCGCAACTGGGCAGAGGCGCCTACCAAGCGGTTGCTTCCTGGGGCCAGACAGCCTACTTCGAACTGACGGTGCCGATGCTGAGGCAAATGGCGGCCAGCGAGAAACTGGAGCTCAATGTACGCGCCGCCGACGGCTCCATTGTGAGCTTCGTCGCCTCCGGCGATACACGCGAGCCGCTGACTGCCTACCTGCATTCCCGCGGCATCACTGACGATTGATGCCTTCGACCCGCGGCAGAACAATGACGGTGCCGGGTCGAACATCGGCGAAATCCACATCGGGGTTGTATTCGGCTACCAGCCACACCGGCAAATCCGATCGCTGCTGTGCAATGATCCACAGAGACTCACCGCGCTTGACCACATAGTCTTCCGTACCCGATATCCGATGAGTGGCAAAGAAAGTTTCCTGTAGCTGCCGATGATATTCGCGCCGGGTCGCTTCAAATTGCGCGGCGCTCACCCGAGATAGATCCAGCTTGACCTTGTGTCCCAGCGTCACCATGGCATTCTTGTGCAGCCTGTTGAGCGCGAGCAGCGATTGCGAACCGACTTTGGACCAATCAGCGAAGTGGCCCAAGGTTTCCGCCGCTTGCACGACGACGGTGTTGCCCGGGCCGACGCTATAATCGGTGGTATCCGCATTGCCGCTGGGCGCAGCCGCCGGCAGCAGCGCCGTACTTTCAGCTTGTCTTTCTGACACCGGTTCCTTCGGCGGCGGCGGCCTTGCGATCACCGGCTCAGGTTGCGCTTCGGGGAGCACCAGCGCCGGCGGGGCCGTGGTGGCAGCGACCACCGATGTCGCGGCCGCCGCAGGCGTCGCGGGCGCCGCCGCGCCGGCGACTGAAGCCTCCGCACGCGATGCCGGCATCGGTATGTGTACGACCTCTCCCCGAGCCAACTCGCGTGTGCCGCTCGAACCGTTCGCCGCCAGCAACTGGTTCAGCGAAACGCCGCTGGCCGCGGCAATGCTGGCCAGCGTCTCGCCGCGGCGTACCCGGTGCGGGCCGTCATTTCTCTGCACGACGTAGCGCATCGTGAGCGGCAGGCGCGCCCAGGCGGCGGCAATGTCGGCGGCTTGCGGCGTACCCGGAATACGCAGCGCATAGCCGCGGGGCACGAGGCGCGCCTTATTCCAGATCGGCGGACGCAGCGCCGGGTTCAAGACGCGCAGCGCCCCTAAGTCGGCTTTGAAGGCCTTGGCGAGCGCGTCGACGGGAATGTAGTCCGGGAGCACCACCACAGTGCTTTGCGCGTCGGGCAGATGTGTCAAGGGGCCGAAATATTTCTCGGCGTTGCGATCGACTTCGAGAGCTGCCAGAAACGCGACGTAGAAATTGCGGGATGCAAATCCAAATGTCGCGCCCTGATAGCGCTTGACGATCACGGCGATATCGCTGGTCCCCAGTTCGTCCTGAGCGCGCCGCAACCCCCAGGGCCCGTGGTTGTAGGCGGTTACCGCCAACGGCCAACTGCCGAGAAGCCGGTAGTTGTAGAGCATCAGATTCGCCGCCGCCTCGGTCGCGCTGTAGGGATCCAATCGCTGGTCGACCAGGCTGTCGACACGCATGTATCGCCTGGCGGTTCCGGGCATGAACTGCCACAGACCGGCGGCGCCTACGCGCGAATACGCGGCCGGGTTGAAAGACGATTCGACGTGCGGCAGCGCCCCTATCTCCGCCGGTACCCCGCGGTCGGCGAGAACCCGCGAAATGTTCGCTTCATAGGCTTGCGCGCGCAGCAAGCCCTCGTGAAAGCGGTCAGCCTGGCCGAGCTGAAAGCGAATGCGATCGATGGCATCGCGATATTGGGCCGGCGTTGTCTTCTCGCCGAATGCATGCAGGATGCGCCTCTCGTGCGCGGTGAGGTCGTCGGTGGCGCCAGTGGCGAATCGCCGCAGCAACTCAGCGTAGTGCGCCTTGGCCTGCGCCACGATTCGCTCCCGCTGCCTCGGGGAATCCGCCGGATCGAAGCGCAGCACCTCATAGACCAACCCTAAATTCCAGTCATCGTGCAGCAATCCCTGGTCGGTAGTGACCTCGGTGTACACGCGAATCCAAAAGCGCACGTCCGGTTCGAGCTCCGGCGGAGGCGCGAACGTATCGGCTGCCTCGGCGCCCGTGGCCACGCCATGGAGAAAGGGCGCGAGCAGCAGAACCAGCGCGATGAGCAATCCTTTACGTTTCGATTCAATTTCAAACAAAATCAATGGCCTTAATGCCTTTAGACAGCGCGGATCAGCATACGTTGCGATCTGCCGATTGTCGCGCAATTGGGCTATGGTGATGGATATGGCCGCATCCTATCGGTGAAGCCCATGTTTTGGCACGATCTTCGACTTGCGTTGCTAAGCATCCGGCACAATCCATTTATTGCTGCCCTCATTGTCGCCGTCATTTCCATTGGCATTGGTACATCGGTGGTAGCCATTACTCTCTACCACGCGAAAGCCGGTAATCCGATTTGGTGGAAGAACGATGTCCTATTCCGCGTGTTAATCGACAGCCGTCCCGCGATGGACGAGAAGGACAAGGACCAGCCGCATCCGGAATATCCGCCCTTCACTTTAATTTATCGAGATGCGTTGGCGATCTACCAATCGAAAATACCCGAGCGCAGCGTAATAATGTCTTACTCCGGTGGGCTGGTTGATTCACTGCGACCTGGAAGCCCGCCGACCTACCGGGAAGTTCGCGTGACCACCCGAGAATTTTTCTCGATGTTCGATGTGCCGTTTCTGTACGGTCGCGGATGGACTCAGTCCGAGGACGATGATCCCGCCCAGGTTGTCGTCATCAGCAGCAATCTCAACGATCGATTATTCGGCGGCGGGAATAACGTGGGCCGCGGCCTGACCTTGAGCGGTCAGCACTTCACAGTCATCGGCATCCTGGCCAAGTGGCTGCCATTGCCGCGCTTCTATGACGAGGCGGAGGACTTCGGGCCTCCCGATGATCTGTTTATTCCATTTCGCTGGGTTGAATCCGTAGCGGGTCTGCGTTACGAGGGGTTTTGCTACCAAACCATGACGATGCTCGACACGTTTAAGGCACTCGCGCCGTCAGAGTGCAACTCATCGACCGGCGTGTGGGCTGAGTTAACGACGAAACGCCAATACCGCGAATACGCGCAGTTTCTAGAGAACTATCACCGCGCTCAGCAGCAGGCCGGTCGATTTGCGAGGCCGCCGAACAATCGCCTCGCGAGCGTCTCGACCTGGCTCGAGATGAATGAGGTGGTCGGAAATCAGAACAAGATTCAAGTGGTGCTTGCCCTGACGTTTCTCGGCGTTTGCGTCTTGAATACTTTGGGCCTGCTATTGGCGAAATTTATGGGTGCGGCCCCTTTGTCCGGGATTCGAAGAGCTTTGGGCGCGACCCGCGGTGATGTCGTTCGCCAGCACCTTATCGAAGTTGCGCTATTGGGTGTCTTCGCCGGCATCGTTGGTATCGGTATCGCAGCGATTGGCCTACGTTTGATCCGAATGTTTGTCCTCATGCGGTCCGCTCAATTCGACGACAACCCCGACATCACCACGATCGCGCAGTCGCTCTCGCACATGGACGGTCAGATGATCCTGACCGCCGTAGCTTTATCGCTGCTCGCAGGCGTGCTCGCCGGGTTATACCCGGCGTGGCGCATTGGGCGTCTGGCTCCGGCAACCTTTCTCAAGATTCAATAGCCGAAATGTCGATCAGAACGGTACTAAAATCGCTTTGGCAAAGCCCGGCCGGCCCGCTGCTGCTCTCGGCTCAAGTCGCGTTGAGCTTGATGATATTTGCAAATGTAGCGTACGTCATCGAAGCACGGCTGGAGGCAACGGAAAGCTCGACGGGAATGGATTTGGCCAATACATTTTGGATATACAGCCGTGGCCAGGGAAAAGACTACGATCAACAAAATACCGTCAAGCTCGACCTCGAGTATTTGAGATCGATTCCCGGAATTGTCGCAGCCTGTGTAAGTAACGCGATACCGCAGACTCGCGCCGGGTTACGTTCCTTGGTCTCGCCAAATCAGGATCTCAAGGAAAATAAGCGATTTGTGTTCGTGTACCAATCGACTGACGCGATTATCGATGTGCTGGGCCTGCATCTGCTTCGAGGCAGGATGTTCAACGCCGACAGTGTACTGCCGGCGCCTTCGAGCGGCGGCCCTTCGCACAAGGCATTCGGCACCGAGGTGGTCATCACCGAAGATCTGGCCACTAAGCTTTACGGCAATAGCGAACGAGCGTTGGGAAAGCCGATGTATTTCAGTCTTCTCAACGGCGGTTCTGCAACCGTGGTGGGTGTGGTGGAGTTGCTGCAGGCGGCGCCGTCTATGGGTCCCGGCGACGTCGTCTATGATGTGGTGCTGACCCCGGCGGTTCCGCCGGGACCCAATGCGATTTACCTCGTGCGGACGAAGCCAGGGCTGCTCGACGCCATCATGGGCCGAGTTTGGAAAGAGCTCGGACCAACTCAGCATGGCCGCGTGGTCGACGCAATGGATACGCTCGCCGCCGAGGCAACGCGATCCCGCGCCGCCGACCGCACAGACGCCGTCATTCTGACCATCCTGTCCTCGTTGGTGCTGGCCGTCACCATGCTCGGCCTGTTCGGATTCGCTTCATTCGCGGTTACCAGCCGCGCCAAGGAAATAGGCACGCGGCGGGCGATCGGCGCCCGCCGCGCGGACATCGTGAAAATGTTTCTGCTGGAAAACTGGTTCATCACCACGGCGGGAATCATCATCGGCTCGATGGTGACCCTCGCTTTTGCGGTGCAGTTGCACACCCTGTTGGAATTGCCGCGCATGCCGATCATCTTTTTGGTTGGCAGCATGGGGCTCATCTGGATCGCCGGATTGCTGGCTGCGTTGTTGCCCGCGCTACGCGGTTCAAGGGTTCCGCCGGCCGTGGCGACGCGTGTCGTCTAAAAAGGCCGCCCGCGATGCTGATCTGTACGAATTCGACTCTTAAGGTGTAAACGCATTGTCCGCCGCAATTGTTCCGTCCACCATCTGGACCTGGCGCTGCGCGCGTTGTGCGAGTTCGTTGTTGTGCGTGACCATCAGGATCGTCGTACCCGACGCATTGATCGAGTGAAGCAGATCCATAATCTGCGATGACATGGTCGTATCGAGGTTCCCCGTCGGTTCGTCGGCGAGGATCACCCGCGGTTCGCCGCCGATCGCACGCGCGATCGCGGCTCTTTGTTGCTGGCCTCCCGACAGTTGTGCGGGAAAATGGCGCATCCGTGAGGTGAGTCCGACCTTTTCCAAAGAATCCATTACGCGTTTGCGACGCTCACTGGCCGGCATGCGACGATAATGCAGAGGAGCATCTACGTTGTCATAGATATTCAAGTTAGGGATTAGATTGAAGCCTTGGAATACAAAGCCAATTTTTCGATTGCGAATGTGAGAGCGTTGATTGTCTGAAAGCGCTTTGACGTCCTCGCCGTCGAGGCGATAGTGCCCCGACTCGAATTCCTCCAGCAGGCCGGCTACGTTTAGAAGAGTCGTCTTGCCGCAGCCGGAATGCCCCGTGATAGCAACAAACTCGCCGGCGTTGACGGACAAGTCGAAATTTCTCAAAGCATATGTCTCGACGATATCGGTTCGGAATATCTTGCTGACTGACTTAAGCTCGATCATGTTTGGATTCTACATCGCTACGGTCGAGGGCTGGCAGAGCACCATACCGGTGATGATCGCACCGACGCAGCCGTACTGGAGTTTCGAGATGCGCTCTTTGAGGATGAGCGCTGCGAACGCAAGCGTCACGACCGGATAGGCTCCCGTCAACGGAACCACGATCGAAATCGGCCCGTAGCGGCTCGCAATCATCACGCCGAGATCGCCGCCGGCCATCATCCCCATCGGTACGAACGAGTGCAGGTACTCGCGTGCCGAGTGCGTTCCCTGCCGGCCTTTGAGAAATCCGTACAGGCCCAGCGACAGGACGCCGCCGATGGTGTTGCACACCATGAGGTTGACCTCGCTGGCCTCAGGCAACGAATAGGCGTGCTTGACGATCGTGTTGGACGTCGCCCAGCAAATCAGCGCGAGGAAGGCGAGCGGGATCCAGCGCCGGCTGAGAATCTTGGTATCGGCGTCCGGCGGCGAATAAGAGAGCCCGAGGCAGCCGCCGATCACGAACGCCACCGCTACGTACTGCAGGGCACCCAATTGCTCGCCGAGGAAGATCCGCGCGAACACAACCGTGAGTGCCGGGTATGCCGCCGACAGCGTACCGACGATGGTGATTGGCCCCGCGATGATCGACTCGAAGTACAGAATCCAGCCGGTGCCGTCGATAATGTAGGCGAGAACACCGAGCTCGAGGAAGGCCCGGCCGTCGGCCGACAGCAGCGACGGATGCTCATGAGTGAAGAACCAGGACAGGTTGACGATCGCCTTGGCGAGCACGAAGTACAGGCAGAAACGCGCCGGCGACACCTCACCGATGTACTTCTTAACGAGACCCTGGCCAACGCCATACAGGAATAACGCGAACATCGAAGGCGTCAGCCACGCCAGCAGGGCCGTGGTGGCGGGCGCAGTGGACATTGCCTATTCTGCTGCGCCGGCGCCTCTGGCGCTATCAGGACTTAGGACCGCTCAGGCATCATAGCGGCATGCACAAGATCCTGATCAACGGCGCGTGGGTCGACGCGCTCACCGACACGAGTCGCGAGATCAAGAACCCAGCGACGCTGCAACTGCTCGGCAGGGTACCGGACTGCGGTCCTAAGGATGTCGCCCGTGCGGTCGCGGCGGCGAAGGCGGCGCAGCGCGGCTGGTGGAAGGTGCCCGGCGTTGAAAAAGCGAAGCTGCTGCGGGAGATCGGCGCCCGAATCCGCGACCGCGAGCACGCGCTCGCGTCCCTGATGACCCAGGAGACCGGCAAGCCGCTATGCGAGGCCGTCGACTGCATTGACTGGGTCGCAGCCTGCTTTGAGTACTTCGGCGAGGTGGCGCGCTCATCGTATGGCAATTCAGTGCCGCCGGTCGCGCCCCACCAGCTCAACTTCACCATCAAGGAACCGTTCGGCGTGGTCGCTGCGATCGTGCCGTTCAACTTTCCGCTGCTGCTGATGGCCTGGAAAGTGGCACCCGCAATCGCGGCCGGCAACACGGTGATCTGCAAGCCACCGCACCAAAACCCGCTGTCGAATCTCAAGCTCGCCGAGGTCTACGACTTGTTGCCGCCCGGCGTCGTCAACGTCGTGACCGGCACGGCCGACGCCGGTACCGCTCTCGTCGAGCATCCGGACGTGGACCTGATCGCCTTCACGGGCTCCAACGCAGTTGGGCGCAAGATCGCCGCAGCCGCCGGCGCCCAGCTCAAGAAAGTCAACCTCGAGCTCGGCTCGATCGATCCGTTCATCGTCTTCAAGGACGCTGACCTCGACGTCGCGGTCCCTGGCGTTGCCTGGGCGCGGCTCCTCAACTGCGGCCAGGTCTGCACCTCGAGCAAGCGCATCTATGTCGAGCAGCCAATCGCCGCCGAGTTCATGGAACGGATGCAAGAGTATGTCGCCCTGCTCAAGGTCGGCGATCCCATGGCACCCGACACTGACTTAGGTCCGCTGATTTCGCACGAGGCGGTGCGGCGGGTCGAAGATCAGGTCGCACGCGCCGTGACGGATGGCGCCAGCCTCAAGCTCGGCGGCGGAACGTTGCGGCCCCTTAAGCTCCCCGGATACTTCTTCCAGCCGACCATCCTGACCAACGTGCGCCACGGCAGCGTCGCGACGCGCGAGGAGATTTTCGGGCCGGTGCTGTCGATCACGACGGTAGCTGACGCCGACGAAGCGATCCGCTTCGCGAACGACTCCGAGTTCGGGCTCGGCGCCTCGATTTACACCAAGGACCTCGCGACAGCGATGCGCGCGATGGAGTCGATCAAGGCCGGCACCTTCTGGATCAACGATCCGTTGACCGACAATGACGCGGCGCCTTTCGGCGGCATGCGCCACAGCGGCATCGGGCGTGAGCTCGGGCCCGAGGGGCTCGACGCATTCCGCGAGCCCAAGCACGTGCACTTGGACTGGGTCATGGAGCGCAAACCTTGGTTCTTCCCGTACCGCGATCGCAAGCCTTGATCCGCAACGCAACCAGGTTGCGGCTTCGGGCCGAGCCACGGAGTGCTCAAGTCGAGCGTCGTGCTTGATCCTTTATGGGCAGCTGGCGAATTCGCTTGCCCGTCGCCGCAAACACCGCGTTGCAAAGCGCAGGCGCAATGGGCGGGACACCCGGCTCACCGACGCCGCCCAATGGGATGCTCCAATCTGTCGTCGGAATCAAGTGCACGCGGATGTCGCTGGGGGCCTCATTCATCCGAGTCACGCGATATTGGTGAAAGTTATCCTGTTGCGAGCGTCCGCGCTTGAAAGTGATCTCGCCGAACATGGCCAGGCTCAGTCCCATGATGACAGCGCCTTCGAGCTGTGAGCGAATGCGTTCCGGATTGACTTGCGGACCGCAATCAAATGCCACATCCACACGCGGAATCTTGATTCGTCCTTGTTCGTCGATGTCCACTTCGACCACGGCAGCGGAGTAACTTAAAAAGCTGTAGTGAGCAGCCAATCCCTGACCGCGACCACGCGCGAGTGTCTTACCCCAGCCGGCCTCCTGGGTAACAGTTTCGACAACGTGCCGCAAGCGGCCGGTATCGACAGGATAGCGCTCTGGCGATTCGCCATAGTTCCAGTTGTCTTGCTGGCTGCGCGGATCGATTTTGCGCGACGGTCCAATGAGTTCTAGCAAGTAGTCGCGATGATTCTTATTGGCACTCACCGCCAGCTCTGACACAAACGACTGTATGGCAAAAGCGTGGGGTATGTTGGACACGGAACGAAACCAGCCGATGCGGCAATGTGCGCTGGCTTCCGGGTTTTCCAGCCGCAGATTGGGAATATCATAGGGCATGTTGATAAAGCCCATTCCAAGCTCGGGGGGCACTTCGTGGTTTATGCTTGGATCGAATATCGTCGCGAGCGAGGGCGCAACGCTGCGATGCAGCCATGCGCTGACTTTGCCGTCGGCGGCCACACCCGCTTTCAAGTATTCAACCGACACGGTATGCAGAAAATCGTGGTGCAGATCGTCTTCGCGAGTCCAGGTCACTTTGACCGGCCGCCCCTCCATCGCCTGCGACAAGAGCGCAGCCTCGGTGGCAAAGTCCGGCTTTGACTTGCGTCCGAACCCGCCGCCGAGCAGCGTTACATGTACCGTGACATTTTCCGGGGTGGTGCCAAGATGTTTTGCGACATCCTCGCGGGTCACTTGCGGCGCCTGCGTCGCTGCCCATACTTCGCACTTGCCATTCACGATGCGAGCCACTGCGGCGGGCGGCTCCATGGTTGCATGTCCAATGTGCGGGATGTAGTACTCCGCCTCAATTGATTTCGCACTCGACTTAAACGCCGTGTCGACGTTGCCCGACTCGCGTACCACCTTGCCGGGTTGCCGGGCGGAATCGTGGAGCGCGACACGATAAACATCGGAATCGTAGCTGCCGTTGGCACCGTCCTCCCACTCGATTTTCAACAGCTTGCGACCCGCGATGGCGGCGCCGGTGGAATTGGCAATCACGGCCACACCGGCGAGGATGTGAAATTTAGCCGTCGCAACGGTCGCGGGCATCTGCAGCACTTTCTGCACGCCGGGTGCAGAGGCGGCGGCCGCGCCGTCGAACTGCTTGACGCTGCCGCCCAGCACCGGGGAGCGTGCGATGACGGCGAAGCTCATGTCCTTGAACCAAGGGTCGATGCCGTATTGCGCTTTGCCGGTGACAATGTCGTGCCCATCGGCAAGCGGTACGCCGCCTTTGCCGAGGTAGCGAAACTCCTCCGGCGTTTTCAAGCGCAGCGCATCCCGGGGAGGGATCGGAAGCTTTGCTGCTTGCTTTGCAAGCGCACCGTAGCCGAGCTTACGCCCCGTTTTCTGATGCACGACTTCATGATTGACGGCGCGGACTTCAGCGACCGGCACGTGCCATGACAAGGCCGCGGCCTGCTCCAGCATCATTCTTGCAGCCGCGCCGCAGCGGCGCATGGGTTCGATGAAATGGCGCGTGCTGCGAGACCCGTCAGTGTCTTGGTTGCCGTATTTCGCTTCATCGGCAGGCGCCTGCTGGACGCGGATTTTCTTCCAGTCCGCTTCGAGTTCATCCGCGACGATGAGCGGCATGCCCGTGCGCACGCCTTGGCCCATTTCCGAGCGATGCACGACGATTGTGACCCAGCCGTCATCGCCGACCGTTACGAAAACCAGAGGATTGTCGACGGTGCCGTGCGGCATGCCCTCAGCACCGTACTTTGGGGGATCCGACGGCGCCGCCTTAGCAATGCGCAGACCGTCCGCGACGAGCAGCAGCCCGCCCATCGCCTGAAGGCGCAGTAAGAATTCGCGCCGACTTACGCCTTGGGATGAGGCCAATTTGTTAGCAACGGCGCTCATGTTTTGCCTCCCTGATTGGCGGCCTGTTTGATGGCCGCTCGAATGCGAGTATAGGTTCCGCACCGGCAGATATTCCCGGACATGGCGGCGTCAATGTCGGCGTCGCTTGGGTTGGGTTTTGCTTGCAACAGAGCAGCGGCCGACATGATTTGTCCAGCCTGGCAATAGCCGCATTGAGGCACATTGATCTCTTGCCACGCCCCTTGAAGCGCCGCGCCCACGGGCATTGCCCCGATGCCCTCGATGGTCGTGATTTTCTTTCCGACTGCCTGGTCAACGGGGAGGACGCAGGATCGCAATGCCTGACCGTCGATCAACACTGTGCACGCGCCGCACAACGCCATGCCGCAACCGTACTTGGTGCCCGTCATCCCTAGCAGATCGCGCAGAACCCAAAGCAGCGGCAACGTGGGCTCAGCGGAGATGGACACTGTCTGATCGTTGATCTGCAATTCCATACGACCCCCGAGTTGTGCTAATCGCGAGCTGTTCCCGACAATACTTTGACAACCCGCTTCTCGCCCATGCCGACAAAAGTCTGCTCTAGATAGATCACGCTGGTATCTGTGCGTAGCTTCCCGGAAAATGAGGCAGATTAACACCCCTGATTTGTCAGGTCCCGCGATGCGCCATCGGGGAGTGTCCCAGTTGAGCGTGAAGCAAGGCAACCGGACAGGTGAGGCGAACGATTCCGCTTGGCGTCGAACGGATCAGCTCTACCGCCGCCTCGGCCGCACCGGCTTCAACGAGCATCGCTTGACAGTGCGCATAAAAGATCCGGCCGACCTCGGTCACCGAGAACTGCCGGGTCGAGCGTTGAATGAGCCTCGCACCCAACCGGCTTTCGAGGGTTGCAATGCGCCGGCTGAGCTTGGATTTTGGCAGCGCTAAGGCGCGGCCGGCGGGCGCGAATCCGCCGTGGTCCACTACCTGAACAAAGTAATACAGGTCGTTGAGGTCTTGCATGTAATCGTCCTACCCATAGAACGGTGAGTGCATAAAACGCCGTCTACCGGATCCATTGTTCCTAGAGTAGCCTTGAATTAGTTAAAAAGCGCCATACGAGCCTCTAATTAGGAGTACTAAACGTGAAGAAAATTTTGGGCATTTACAGTGCACCTGCGCAGCACTGGGTCGGTGACGGGTTCCCCGTACGCTCGCTTTTTTCCTATAACTCGCACGGTCAGCACTTGAGTCCGTTCCTCTTGCTCGATCGTGCGGGCCCGCAGAGCTTTTCGCCCACGGCCGCGCGTCGTGGCGTCGGAGAACATCCGCACCGCGGATTCGAGACCGTCACAATTGTCTACGAAGGCGAAGTCGAGCATCGCGATTCGACCGGCAGTGGCGGCAAGATCGGGCGCGGCGATGTGCAGTGGATGACGGCGGGCGCCGGCATCTTGCACGAGGAGTTTCACTCGCAAGCCTTTGCGAAGGCCGGTGGCACGTTGGACATGGTGCAACTCTGGGTCAATTTGCCGGCCAAGGACAAAGCAACGCGGCCTCGCTATCAGACATTGCTGAACCAAGACATTCCCGTGGCGGAGTTGCCGCACGGCGCAGGATCGCTGCGAGTGATTGCCGGTGATTTTGAAGGACGCAAAGGTCCTGCCTTGACCTTCTCACCCATTGATGTGTGGGACGTCAGACTGCAGCAAGGTGCTAGCGCGCGTTTCGGCTTCTCCGGGAACCGTACCGTCACGCTGGTGATTCTGCAGGGTACCGTGCAAGTCAACGGCGATGCTGTTGCGCGGGAGGGTCAACTGGTCGTGATGGACCGCGAGGCCGGTCATGTTTCGCTAGCGGCTAACACTGACTCGACGTTCCTGGTGTTGAGCGGCGAGCCGCTCAACGAGCCCATCGTGGGTCTCGGCCCGTTCGTCATGAACACGGAAGAAGAGATAGAGGAAGCCGTCAAGGACTTCAATGCCGGTCGATTCGGCCACATACCCCCGGCGTCCGGGGTTTATTTGGCCGATGGCTAGAAGAATTCGTACTCCAGTCGGGCAAGAGCGGGAGGTGGCTTCTTCACCCTCGCCTCGCCCGTGCCTAGGCTGCTCTGCCTCGAAGGTTGCCGGCCGGCCGAAACGCCAAGCCGAACAGCAAAAATATCCCTAAGGCGGCGGCGGCGGGGATCACCCAGACCGCGTGCCAATCGTGGCTTACTTGCAGGCAGGAATGTAGCGCCGATGCCGCATCGCTGCACGACGGGTCCCGGACGGCGTAGCGATTGACGATGGCGCCGGATACGAAAGCGCCGACGAAATAGCCCAGTCCGTTGGTCACGAAATTGATCAACCCCTGCGCGGCGGCGCGGATCTTCTCTCCCGCGCGCTGATCGGTGTACACCTGGCCGCCGACAAAGAAAAAGTCATAGCAAACGCCGTGCAACAGGATGCCCGCGTAGATCAGCCACATGCCGCTCGCCGCGTTGCCGTTGGCGAAGGCAAAATATCTCAAGGCCCAAGCGAGCATGCCGACCAGCATGATGATCTTGATGCCGAACTTGCGCAGCAAGAAGGCCAGCAACAACATGAAGCCCACTTCGGAAACCTGTCCAAAAGTTTGAATGAATGCGGCCTCCGGCACTTTGATCTCATTCAGGAACGGATTGGCAAAGGTGTAGTAGAACTGCAGCGGAATGCACAGCAAGAAGGAGCCGAGAACAAAAATCAGAAAATCGCTCTCCTTGAGCAGCCGCAAGGCGTCTACCCTTAAGGCTTCGCGCAGATTGAACGGCGCCTTGGCCGACTGCGGCGGGGTGTGCGGCAGGAACAGCGCATAAACCGCCATGCATAGGGATGCGCCGGCCGCGATTTGCATCGGCAGCACCAAGGCATCCGCGTGCAGGCGCTTGCCGACCAATACTCCGGCAACAATCCAGCCCAGTGTGCCGAGCACGCGGACGTAGGGAAAGCTGGTGGATTCCTTCAAATGGTGGAAGGCCAGGGAGTTGGTCAGCGACAGCGTCGGCATGTAGCACAGCGCGTAGAGAATGAGCAGAGGATAGAAGGTCGCGAACGCGGTTTGCCGGGACACCATCCACATCAGGCCCGCGCCGATGAAATACAGCGCGGCCAGCAGCTTTTCGCTCGCGAACCAACGGTCCGCCACGATGCCGATGAAGAACGGGGACAACAACGCGCCGATGGCGGTCGCTCCATACGCAAGGCCAATCTGCGAATCGGTGAAGTGCAGCGTCTGTCCGAGATACGTCCCCATCGTGACGAACCACACGCCCCAGATGAAGTACTCCAGAAACATCATCACCGACAGGCGCGCCGGGATCATGGCAGTTCGCGGATACGGATGTGGCGCAGCGCCAGCGAACCGGGATGGTCCCCTTGAATGCCGATCAAACCGGTCGTCGCGAGGCCATAATGAGGATATTGCGA
>Ga0224547_1000057_pt1 | contig 24833 bp, 23 predicted proteins | sample 714P21014metaG_FD_179908 | JGI IMG/M metagenome (GOLD analysis project Ga0224547, IMG submission 179908) | Peat soil microbial communities from Stordalen Mire, Sweden - 717 P2 10-14 | ecosystem: Environmental > Terrestrial > Soil > Wetlands > Peat | place: Sweden: Norrbotten County, Stordalen...
CTTGAGCGTCTCGCCGCGCAGGCGCACCGTCCCCGTCATGGTCGCGCCCTCCGGCAGGAGTTGCATGACGGCGAGCGCCGTCATCGATTTTCCGGATCCGGAAGCACCGACCAGGCCGAGGATTTCTCCGGCGTGAACTTCGAGCGACAGGTTTTTGATGATGCGCGCCGCGCCTATGGCGACACTCAAATTCTCGATTTCCAGCAGGGGCGCAGTCATGACTGGCGCTCGGCGCGGCGACGCAATCCCTCGCCGAGCAGATTCAAGCCCAATACGAACAGCAGCACCGCAAAGCCGGGAAAGAGCGCGAGGTACGGCGCCAGCGCGGTCAAGGTTTGCGCCTCGTTGAGCATGCGGCCCCAACTGGGTGTCGGCGGCTGCGCGCTCAAGCCCACGTATGACAGGCCTGCTTCGGCGATCACACCCAAGGAAAACTGAATCGTGCCCTGGACAACGAGCAGCCCGACCAGGTTCGGCAGCATGTGCTCCCAGGAGATCCTCAAGGGTCCCTTACCCGCGACGCGTGCGGCCAATGCGTAGTCGCGAGTCCACAATTGCAGAGCGCCGGCGCGGGTCACGCGCGCGAACACCGGTATGTTGAAAATGCCGATGGCAATGATGGCGTTGACGGCCCCGGGACCGAAGACGGCCGTCATCAGGATAGCGAGCAGCAAGGCGGGGAATGCGAAAATCACGTCGTTGCCGCGCATCACCAGCTCATCGATGGCGCCGCGGCGCGCGGCGGCAAACAACCCCAGGGGCACACCCACCAGCGCCCCAATGACCACCGACAGCGCTGCCACACCCACGGACGTTTGTGCGCCGAGCATGATCATCGACAACACGTCCCGACCCAGTTGATCGGTGCCGAACCAGTGATGGACATTGGGCGACTGCAACTTATCGACAATGGACAGCACTCGCGGATCAAACGGCGTCCAGTATTGCGCGAGCACCGCCATGCCGATGAAAAGCGCCGTGATGACGGTGCCGGCGATGAAACTCGTGTGGCGCGAATCCTTCATGCGCGCGCCGCCCGCAGCTGAGGATTGACCAGCACGTAGGCGAGGTCCACCAAAAAAGTCACGCTCACCACTGCAAAGACCAGAATGAGCACCACGCTTTGAACCACGATCAGATCCCGCTGCACGATGGCTTGAAACACGAGCCTTCCCAAGCCCGGCAGGAAGAACACGTTTTCGATGATCACACCACCCGCCAAGAGAAAGGAGAACTGCATCCCAAGGATGGTCAGAACGGGTACCAGCGCGTTGGGCAGTGCATGACGCCACAGCAACTGCCGTCCGCCCGCGCCCTTGGCTCGCGCGGTACGAATATAGTCCTCGTGCAAGGTGTCGATGAGCGCGCCGCGCAGCACCCTGCCTAAGATCGCGGCCTGCGGCATACTCAAGGCAATTGCGGGCAGCGTCAGTGCTTTCATGGCCGTCCAGAATCCGGCTTCCCAGCCGGGAAAGCCCCCTGCGGATACCCAGTGAAGCTCCACCGCAAAAAACAGCACCAACAGCATTCCCAGCCAGAAATTGGGCACCGCCAGGCCCAGCTGGGTGATGCCGCTCAACATCGCATCGCCGGCGCGCCCTCGCCGGGCCGCGGCGAATAAGCCGATGCAAAAGGCGAGCACGGTGGACAGCAGCAATGCGTATATCGCCAGCGGCAGCGACACTTGCAGCCGCTCGGCCACGAGAGCGCCCACCGGAATGCGATAGGTGTAGCTGATCCCAAAATCAGCGTGCAGCAGTCCGCCGATCCACGACAGGTAGCGATGCCAGGGTGCGGCGTCCAAACCGAGCTGGTGACGCAGCGCCGCCACCGTGTCTGGATCCGCCTGCAGACCCATCATGTAGCGCACAGGATCACCCGGCACCACTTGGACGATGACAAAGACGACCGCGGTCGCGGCCAGCAATGTCGCCAGCAGCACCGCCACGCGCTGAACGAGATACGCGCTGCCGAAGCGGCGCGCCGCCAGACCCAATAAAATGATCAATCCTGCGACGAAGACCGTGCCGGCATATCGAAATGCCGGCAGACGGTTGGCTTGCGTCGCCGCGAACTCGCCGTCATGGCGCGCGAGCGCAGCGCCGTCGTAGTAAGCGTGAGTCACATCGACCACCCCCAACACATTATCGAATCCAATTCCGTGCAGATGCGCATTCCAGATGTCCAGTCGTGGATACTGGAACAAAAAGCCATTCACGGCATCTACGCTGAGCTTGCGCTGAATCTGCTGCAGCAATGCTGTGCGCTTCGCAGGCTCTACGCTGTCGTCCAACGCACTGATGAGGGCTTTGAATTCAGGGTTCGAATATCCAAAATAATAGTCATCGCGGGCGTAAATGTCGTAGTCCAACGGCTCGGCGTGCCCCACGATGCTCATGTCGAAGTCATGGCGGGTGTAGACCTGATCCAGCCACTGCGCCCATTCGAGATTTTCGATCCTGACGCGGATCCCAATCTGCGCCAATTGCGAGGCCACGATCTCGCCGCTGCGGCGCGCATAGCTGGGTGGCGGCAGCTTCAACGTCATCGAAAAGCCGTTTGGGTATCCGGCCTCTGCCAGCAACGCCTTGGCCTTCGCCACATCATGCGGATAAACGCCCGTCAGATCGACATAAGCAGGATTGCGCGGCGGGAAATGACTGCCAATCGGCGTGCCATAGCCGTACATGGCGCCATCGATGATTGCGTGGCGGTCCAAAGCGCAGGAGATGGCTCGACGCACCAGGACATTGCTCAATGGCGCAATACGCTCATTCAAGCCCAGCACGGTCTCCATCTCGGTGGTTCCGGTGAACACGGCGAACCGCGGATCGGCGGCAAACTGGGCAAAGCTCTCCGGCGCCGGATAGTTGGAAAATGCATCGACATCACCGGCCATCAAGGCGGCAAACGCCGCGGTCGGATCCGAGATGAACTTAAAGGTGACCTGATCCAACTCAGGCTGCGCACCCTGAAAGTCCGGATTGCGCTCCAGCGTGATGGAATCGCCGCGTCGCCAGCGCAAGAATCGAAACGGACCGGTGCCGACGGGTTGCGCCGCATTGTTCGCCGCGGATTGCGGCGACACCATCACGGCAGAACCAAAAGCAAGCGACTGCAGCAGTCCTCCGGAGCGCTGCGTGAGCAGCACCCTCAAGGTCTTAGGATCGACGGCTTCGACCGCGCGGATCGCGCGCAGACGCGACCTTTGGGGATTCACCGAGCCCGGAGCGATGATGCGGTCCAGCGACACTTTAGCGGCGGCCGCGTCAAAGGCGCTGCCGTCGTGAAAGCGCACGCCGCCCTTTAAATGAAAAACATAGATCAGGCCGTCGCCCGAAACATCCCAAGACAGCGCAAGACTCGGCAGCACCGAACCATCGGCTGCGAATTGCACCAACCCTTCATAGACATTGCCGTACAGCATCTCGGAGATGGCCGCGGCGGGATTCGCGGTCGGATCGAGTATCGGCGGTTCAAGCTGCGTACCGATGATCGCTCGCTGTGCGCCGCGGGCACAGGGCGCGAGCAACACAGCGCCTGCCAGCAACACCATCGCTGAGAGCGCAAGACGACTCAGCGCTGGGCCCATTTCACGCCGTGCCGAACAGCAGCGAACGGGCGGCCGTCGCCATCACTTTTGCGGAATTCACCATGTCCTCGATCAGCACATATTCGTCCGGCTGGTGCGCCAGATCGAGAATGCCGGGGCCATAGGCAATGCAGTCCCGCAATTTTCCGATGCGGTCGATATGCTTCTGATCGTATGTGCCCGGCGAGCAGATGAATTCGGGCTCGCGACCGATCACGCGGCGTATCGCGGCCGCGGTGCTGCGCGCCACCGGACCGTTGCGATCGGCCATCGTCGGCTGCACTTCGAAGATGTCCCGAAGATCATAGGTGAATCCCTCGCGTTCCTTCACCAGCTGTTCCAGCAGCTCGCGCACCTCACTCTTGACGCCGTCCATATTTTCTTCAATCAGCAAGCGGCGGTCGATCACCAAGCGACAGGAGTCCGGAACGCAGGGCGCCGGGTAGCCTAAGGATTCAGCCTGACCCCCGTGGATGGAATTGATGTTCAAGGTCGAGTGCCGTGCGCCTGACGGCACGACGGGCATATCCGTGCGCCGCGACGCGAGCTTAGGGCAGAGATCACGTTCCAGGCTATCGATGACGGCATTCATATGGCGCACGGCGCAATCGCCCAAAAAAGGCATCGACCCATGCGCCATGCGCCCGTGCGTTTCTATTTCGGCCCACCACACGCCGCGATGCCCGATGCACACGCGATCCACATTGAGCGGTTCGGGAATGATGACGTGATCGACGCGGGGCGGCGAAAACCAACCGCGCTCCGCCAAATAGTGTACGCCGCCGTAGCCGCCGGACTCTTCATCGACGGTCCCGGAGATTTCCAGCGTTCCGGGCAGGCTCGCGCCTGAATCGAGCAACACTTCGACCGCGATGATGGATGCCGCGAGTCCGCCCTTCATGTCACAGGCACCGCGCCCATAGATTTTGCCGTCCTTAACTGTCGCCGCGAACGGATCGAGGGTCCATCCGGCGCCTGTTTGCACCACGTCGATATGGCTGTTGAAGTGCACGCAGGGCCCGCGCGCAGCACCTTCGCGACGCGCGATGACATTGATGCGCGGATAATGTTCGCTGTCGCCGGGCGTGCCGGCGGCATGCACGTACTCGACGGCGAAACCGCGCGCGCTCAACCGTCGGCCGATGAATTCGGCGCAGGGCCGATAGGCTTCACCAGGCGGATTGACCGTGGGAAAACGAATCAAGGCCTGCGCCAGCTCGACCAGATCGTCGCGCCGGCCATCGATCATCGCGAACAAATTCTCCCACGGATCTTGGCTCATGCCTCTCTCGGCGAAGATCGAGCGCGAGTGAGTGCGGCTCTACCGTGCGCCTGCACAGCCAGAGCCGGCAAGCCGAGTTCGGTGTACAGCGCGGCCAGCATGGTGTTCACCGGCACCCCGTTGGGGTCGGCGCTGCGCCGCAGTTCCAGCATGTGTTGTGCGACGCTCGATCGTCCGCTCCTGAGCGCGGCATCGAGCAAAATCTGCTCGAATAAATCCCGCTGCGCATGGCTGCCCCCGGTCTCCGCGATGCGCGGCACGGCCACGCTGAGGCGATGCCAGGCCAAGGAGTAGTCGCCCAGCGCATGAGCGTACAGGCCTTCGCAGCCGGGCAGCGCCACTTCCTGCCAAACCGCGCGGCTGAACTCGGGGGCGCGCCGCGCGTACGCACCAACCGCGTCCAACAGGGTCTGCGCCTCGGGGCGGCCGGCCCTTGATAAGCCGTAAAGATATTGCAATGTGAGAAATGGCTGAACCGTATCCTCGGCGCGCGCCGCAAGATGATCGGCCACATCCTGCCAACGCGATCCCACATCGATGCCGGCCAGCTCGAATCTTGCCAGCAGCGAGATGGCGCCTACTTGATCCTGCGAATAGTCCTTCGCAATACCCCAGCAATGCCGATCAAAAAGTTCCAGAGCTTGGGCGTAGCGGCCCTGGCTCAAATAGAAGAGCGCCAGATGCCACCAAATGTGCGACAACATGAAGGAGTTCAATCCGGACCAGGTATCCGCCACTTCCTCGAGAAACAGCGCCCCCTCTTCCATGCGCCCGCGCGTCAAGAATACGTGCGCCAGCGCATGCTGCGCCCAGGGTTCCTTGCGCCGCATCGCCAGCGCGGTGCGCGCTTCGAACTCTGCCTCCTCGAGGAGGTGGCATTGTTCATAGCCGAACGCCGTCATGCCGTGCACATACGGGACATCCATGTTCGGCACGGCGACTTTCAGCGCGACCCGCAGCATGTCTGGAGCATTGCCGCGATTGAATTCAAAGTACTGATGAGTCTTGACGATGGCGAGATCGCGCGGAAATTCGTCCGAGATTTGATCGCAAAGCCGAATCGTGCGCCCAAGATCATCATCGACCCAAGCGCGCAGCATGGCGACATTGAGCTGCTCGCGCCGGGTCGCGTCCGGCGCCGCGAGTTCAGCCGCAGTCAGGTACTTCGTTGCGCGTGAAGCAGCCTGCGGAGCCTCCAGCAGCATCCACAGAACTCCCGCGTAGACGTTTGCCATGCAGGAATCGGGGTCCGCCTCCGCGGCAACCAGAATGTGCTCGGCACGCGTTTCATACGCCAGGTAGCCCTCGATGAAGTCATCAATGGAGCGCAATGTCGTGTCGCGCTGTCCAGTGACCGCATTGCCCAGGAAGTCTCGCTGCATGCCTGAATGATACCGGATAGGACCCGGATGAGGCCGCCGGGTCTCTCGCGCAATCAGCTAATCGCGGGAGCTAGGGCCTTCAGGAACGCCGCCACGTCAGCCGCCGAGCGCTGCGGAATCTCAATCTGCGGCAGGTGCCCGACCTTGGAATAGGTGATCAATTGGGCTCCCGGTATCGCTGCCGCAAATTTCTTTGCCGCGGCCGGTTCGATGAGCGGGTCACTCTCTCCCCACAATATCAAGGTCGGCACTTTGATGCTCGACACCAGGTCAGCGGTCGGTCTCGCCGGTGCGCCCATATCGATGCTCATCAGAATGGCGCGATGGCCCGGAGCTCGCTGAAATTCGGCGAAACGATCCACGAGAGACGGCGTAATCAATGATCTGTCGTAGACGTCCGTCTTGAGGCCTTCCTCGATCAGCGGTCGATTATCGATTTTGCTCAAGACGGTGCGGCCAATCGGATATCGCAGGATCTTGAACGCCAGGGGCACCTTGCCGGGCGGCGTGTCATTCGCAAATCCGGCAGCATCGACGAGGATCAACGCGTCGATTCGCTCCGGATGGCGCACCGCCAGCTGCCAGGCCGCGCCGCCGCCCATGGAATTGCCCGCCACCGCAAACTTCGGCAGTGCCAGTTGCGCCGCGAAGGCATCGACAAAGTCCGCCAGACCTTCGCCGTTCAAGCGGCTGCCCCGCGGCGCACGCGTCAACCCGTGCCCGGGAAAGTCCACGCTGATGATGTGGAACTGCGTTTTCAGTTCCCGCACCCATCCTTCCCAAGTAGCGAAGGAATCACCGAATCCATGCAGCAGCACCAGCAGGGGCAGATTCGGATCGCCGTCGTCGCGATAGTGCACGTGGTAGCCGCCGGGCAAATCCACGAAATGCGAATCGGCGCCGGCATACTTGGCCTCCAAGGTCTGAAACGGGATGTCCGGGCCGCGCAGCTTGAGCCAGGCGCCGAGGATGGCCAGCCCAAGGATCGCCAATATGATGCCGAGAATTTTCCACATGGCCTTTCCTAATACTTGTACGTCAGTCGAATACCGACCGTGGTGGGCTCGCCGGCGGCGGCGACCTCAGCAGTCGGCAGGAAGAAATTGCGCGTGAGGTCGTAGGACCTGTCGAAAATGTTTCGACCCCACAGCGTCACGGTCCAGGGCGCGCCGGAAGCCGGCGATAAAGACAGATTCGCATTCGCCAGCCAATATTTCGGGATGGTGAAATCGTTGCTGCCCAATAAGAAGAATTGACTATAGGTGTCGTGGAAACTGTAGTTGGATTCGGCGGTAAGGCTATAGGCGCCTATGTTCCAGGAATAACTGACATCGCCGCCGTAACTCCACTTGGGAAAGCTCTCCGGCGTGCCGTTGTAATCGACCGGCGGCACATCGCTATTGAGAAGCTTGCTGGTGTAATAGCCTTCCGCGAAACCCGCATATTGCGAAACACTGAATGCCGTAGTGGGCCTCCATTCCAGTTCCATTTCGCCCCCGCTGATGCGGGAATTCGCATTGACGAACCGACCGATGTACGACTGCGAGGCGTCGTCGAATACCTTGCCCAAAATCTGTTGATCTCTGTATCGATAGTAAAACACCGATGCATCGAGGCGCAGCGTGCGCGTCAGGTCGGACTTCGCGCCGACTTCGAACGCGGTGAGTCTCTCCGGTTCGAAGGGGTCTGCCGCCGGCGCGCTCAAGGTATTGTGCGCGGTAAATCCGCCCGACTTGACGCCGCGGCTAATGCTCCCGTAGATCAACGTCCCCGCGATGGGTGTGTAGTCGAGTTCGAACTTGCCCGAAGGCAGGTTCGAGGTGATCGAACCGCCCAGAGCGCCTCCCGTAAACGACGGCACCCCCGGCAAGAAGCTGGTATTCAGACCCTTCAATTCTCGCGTCTCGTGATCCTCGCGTACCCCGAACGTCGCCTTGAAGCTGTCGGTGATTTGGTAGCTGCTCTGAGCGAAGACGCCGACCGAATTCGCCACCTGCTCGTAGGTGGTGATGGCAATGCCGCCCAAGCGATCGGTCAGGTCGGAATAAAAATTCTCGTGAAGATCCTCGTCGGAATAAAAGACACCCGCCACCCATTGCAACGGTCCGCTGCCCGTCGACGCCAGGCGCAGCTCCTGCGAGAACACGTTGAAATCACTGTTCAAGTATTCGTCGGAGTCATCGAATTGCGTGGCGTCCCAATCGGCGTATTCGCGTCTGATGAGCTTGTTATAAGCGGTAATGCTGGTGAGCTTCGCGGCGCCGAAATCGATGTTGGCCGTCAAATCGACACCCTCGTTGCTGTTATCCAGACCCGGCTTGGAATCGGCAGGGATGCCGATGAGCTTGGCGAAGGCGGGATTGAGCGCCCAACCCGTGACATATCGCGAAGTATCTGCGGGTATGGCCGGCGCTCCGCTGGCGGGCGTAAAGGGCTGGAGCAAGTAAAGACCTTGCTCGTCGGATTTGTCCTGCGCCCAATGAACGCCAAGGCGAAAATTGAAAGCCTCGGCGGGCTCCCACTGCAATTGCCCTCGAACTGCGACCTTGTCCTTGTCGCCCAAGGCTTGGCCGGTCACCCGATTGCGCTGCCAAGCGCCGCCCTGTTCGGTGGCAACCGACAGTCTTCCCGATAAGCCATCGGCAATGGCACCCGACACGAACCCTTCGGCGTTAACTTCGTTATGCGAGCCGTACTCCAGCGAGAACCCCGCGTGGGTTTCAGCCGTGGGTCGATTGCTGATGAAATTGATCTCGCCCCCCGTGGTATTGCGCCCGTACAACGTACCTTGGGGACCGCGCAGGACCTCGACGCGATCAATGTCAAACAATTGGCCCTGGGTTTGGATCGGCAAGGCAAACGCCACGCCGTCGAGACTGACGCCGACCGGAGAGGTATTGTTCGAGGTGTAGTCGATGAACCCCACTCCCCGCAGGCGAAATTGCGGTTGACTGCTGCCGAATGCGGGCTCCACTTGAAGACTGGGGACCGCATTTTGCAGATCGTTGATGTACACGATCGACTTGTCGGCCAGACTCTGTCCCGACAACACGGACATGCCGATGCCGACGCTTTGCGCCGATTCCTCCCGACGCTGTGCTGTGACCACGATTTCCTCCAGCCCACCGGCGTCGTTCACCGACACCGCAGGCTGGGTTGCGGCCGAGCTGCCGAAATTGACGAAAATGGCGCTGACGCCGGCGGCAGCGGCCATTAACCGAATAAACATCCCATTCTCCTGATATGTCCATAGCCCACACTTGCTGTGCGCGCATCATCGGTGACGCGCGCTTTTCTGTGAAGTGTTGTTTGCGCAGTTGGTGATGCGGAAATGTTATTATACTGCCGCGCCGGCGAGGGCTTCGTCCCCCGCTCCGACCCCTCCGCGGACCAGACGCAATGTATATATTACACTTGCGGTCCCGCACGATTTCTTCTCGCGCAATCCATGCGTAAACTATCCTTCTCCGGATTTTCAAGGCTCACGATGTTGCGGAATTTCTTCATGCTCGCTGCGTGCGCCTTAAGTATGGCGGCCGACATCGTGTGTGCCGATACATCGCCCCTTCCCGCGGCCGATTACAAAGTGGCGAGATCATGGAAGGTGGGTGGCAACAACGGTTGGGATTACCTGGCGTTGGAAGCCAGCGGCGGGCGGCTGTTCATCACGCGCGAGGAGCGCGTCGATGTGATCGAAACCGTCAGCGGCAAACTGGTGGGGAGCATTCCGCATACGGCGGGCGTTCATGGCATTGCGTTTGCGCCCGCGCTGAAGCGTGGCTTCACCAGCAACGGCCGCACCAACACCGTCTCGGTGTTCGAACTCGATACCCTGCACGTGATTCAAGAGGTGCCGGTCTCCGGAACTTCTCCGGATGCAATTCTTTACGAGCCGCAACAAAATCACATTATTACGGCTAACCGTGAAAGCGCAAATCTTACGGTGATCGATGCCGGCACACTGCAAGTCGTGGCGACCGTGCCGCTGCCGGGTCCTCCGGAGTTCATGGCGACGGATGAAGCAGGGCATGTTTATGTGAACATCGACAGCGCCCCAGGCCGGGTGGTTCTCATCGATGCCAAATCTCTCGCGGTGAAAGCCAAGTGGCCGCTGAAAGAATGCGCGAATCCCACGGGACTCGCTTTTGACGTAGCCAACCATCGATTGTTCTCCGTGTGCGCCAATCAAGTGATGGCCGTGACCGATTCGGTGTCGGGCAAGTCCATCGCCCAAGTGATCATCGGCAGAGGATCAGATGCCGCGGTGTTCGATCCCGAGCTCGGCTTGGTGTTCAGTTCCAACGGCATTGACGGCACCCTGACCGTGATCCATCAAGATTCTCCGGACGAATATCGCGTGATCGCGACGGTCACGACGCAGGTCAGCGCCCGCACCATGGAGCTCGATCCCGCCACGCACAAGATTTATCTGGCCGCCGCGCAATTCGGGCCGCCACCCGCGGCGACCGACGAGCAGCCAAGGCCGCGCGCCACGGTCGTGCCCGATACTTTTTCGATCTTGATTGCTCAACCTAAATAGACTGATTCCATGAGCGAGCGCACTCAAGTGGTTTGCGGACTTTGCGATTCGGTCGTGGGTTTGCCGACTGATCGGCTGAACGACGCTCCGCGCTGCCCAAAGTGCCACTCTCCTTTGTTCGAAGGCAAGCCGGTTGAGCTGACCGCGGCTAATTTCGACAAGCACATCGGCCGCAGCGACCTGCCTTTGGTCGTGGATTTCTGGGCACCGTGGTGCGGGCCCTGTATCGCCATGGCGCCTTTCTACGAAGCAACCGCGCGTCAGTTGGAACCGAAGCTGCGCTTCGCTAAATTGAACACGCAAGATGAACCCGCGCCGGCCGGACGCTTCAATATCCGTGCAATCCCGACCATGATCGTATTTCGTGCGGGCAAGGAAATCGCCCGCCACTCAGGCGCCATGGATTCCGGCACCATGTCGCGCTGGCTGGGGAGCCTGCTTTAGTATTCCGCGTGGCCGCGAGCGTGACCGTCAAGACTTGCGAAACACCAAGACGAAGCGATCGGTCTTGCCGAGCGCAGGGCCTTTGTAGCTGATCAAATCCCGCGCATCATCCGGTCTTCTCAACAAATCGCTTTTCGCCACGACCTTGAATCCGTGCGACTCGAAATCTTTGACGGCAAAGGTCTCTTCAATGCGATGCAATTCGCCGGCATCGGCTTTTCCATGTCCCGCCTTGGCCGAATGATCGATCAGCAATAGCACACCGCCGACTTTCAGCGCGCGCGACAACTGGTCGAGCACGCCGCTGGGGTCAATTTTCGGCCAGGGATTCTTTGGATTGGTATTGACCCAGTACAGGTCGTGATACACCTTGACCAGCAGAACGGCGTCCAAGCTCGCCGCCGGTAATTTCAGGTCGTCAAGCTCGACCGTTTCGGCCGTCACATTGGAAAATCGGCCGCCGCTCAAACGACTTTTCAAATCCGGCTGGCTCCAATTGTCGAAGGCGAGATTGTTGATCAGCCACACATGGCCTTGGGGGCCTACGACGTAGCTCAGCAACTCACTGTAGTAACCGTCGCCGGCGAGTACATCGGCGACTTTCATGCCTGGCTTGATGCCCGCGAGACGCAGCATCTCCGCCGGATGATCCAGCACATCGCGCGCCGAATCAGCTGCCGGGCGGCCCGCATGTTTGAGCGCGGCGTCGTATTCATCGGCCGCGTTCGCCGGCATGGTGACCAATAGGGAAACTGCGCACAGCAATGAGGCGGCAATTGTGAATTTGTGTTGATTCATTTCTTCTCACCTCTGATGAATATAAGAGCAATGAGCGTAATGAGGCCGGCCGTCGACAAATAGTACCCGACAAACGCCAGACCGTAATGCGATGCCAGCCAGGTCGCAATCGGCGCAGCGATCGAGGCACCCAGGATGCCGGCGAAATTAAAGGTGAGCGAGGTGCCGGTGTAACGCACCGGCGTCGGAAATAGAGTCGCCAGTGCGCTTCCCAACGGGCCATAGGACAGGCCGCTCAAGCCAAAGCCGCAGGCCAAAAACACGAACACCGCGGCCGTCTCATGCGCGCCGAACAGGGGCTGAAAGCCAAAACCGAAAGCAATGATCAGCAAGGTGGCGGCAATCAACATTGGGCGTCCGCCGATGCGATCGGCCAGGGATCCTGCCACGGGTATCAGCAAGCCAAAAAACACCGCGGCCAGCATTTGCATGATCAGAAATTGTTGGCGTGGAAACCCGAGGGAGTTCGTGGCCCAGCCCAGTGCAAAGATATTGACCAGATAGAACACGACGAAAGTGGTCGTCGACCCGAGTGTGCCTAAGCACAGTTGCACCGGATATTTCGCAAACACGACGGCGAAGGGCACACGCACGCGTTCGCCCTGGGCAACACTGAGCTTGAACGCCGGGGTTTCGACCAGCTGCAGGCGTATGTACAGACCCACCGCCACCAGCACGGTACTGGCCAAAAAAGGTACACGCCATCCCCAGCTGAACAATTGCGCCTCTGAGAGGCTATTGCTGATCAGCAGGAACGCGCCGATGGAAAAAATCAGCCCCAGAGGCGCACCCAACTGCGGGAACATCCCGTACCAGCCATGCTTGCCGGGCGGCGCATTCTCGGTCGCGAGCAGTACCGCGCCGCCCCATTCACCGCCCAAACCGATCCCCTGCCCCACCCGGCAGAGCGCCAGAAGCACCGCCGCATACACCCCGATGGACGCATAGGTGGGCAGCAATCCGATGCAAATGGTCGAGATTCCCATGGTCATCAAGGCCGTGACCAGAGTCGTTTTGCGTCCGACGCGATCGCCGAAGTGCCCGAAGAGGGCGGATCCAATAGGCCGCGCGACAAACGCCAGCGCGAAAGTGGCGAGCGACTGCAGCGTGGCGATGGCGGGATCGCCTTTCGGAAAGAACAGCCTTGGAAATACCAGCACCGCGGCGGTGGCATATATATAGAAATCGTAGAATTCGATGGTGGTGCCGATCATGCTGGCCAGCAGGATGCGTCGCGTGTGCCGCGCATCGGGCAGAGGGATCGAGTCGAGCAAAGCGTAACCCCGGCAATTCGTTATCAATTTTGCCGATAGTACACCAGCGCTTGCTTGCTCGAAGTCTGGGAGCCTAGCGCCCGCGAGAGCGCCCCGGGATCGAGGGCGCCGAGCGTCCGGCCGGCGCGGGGCGATAAGCAGGCGCACGCCCGCCGCGGCCGCCACGCGCGTCGTGCCCGTGATCATCGCGCCCGCAGCACCGCCCAGGGCCTACGAGGTAGCCTCCGCCCCAACCACCATAGTCGTAGCCATACGGTTCGTAATAGCCGCCGACGTATCCCACACCCACGCCGCTGTCGACGCCCACTCCGGTCACTTCGCAGGCAATCAGCATGGTCAAGGTCACGGCTCCCAAAGCGATTGCAAACACACGGCTGCGCATGGATTTCATTTCGGCTCCGCCTTTGTGTCGCTGTCGGTCCACTCCATTAATCCGAACGGCGCGCCCGCCGGATCCGCGACGACGGCAATCATGCCGCCGTGGCGATCGGCGTGGGGCTCGACCAAGATGCGGCCGCCCATGGCGATGACCTTGGCTGTCGTTTCGGCGGCATGGTCGACGCGCACGAAATTCAGCCAGTGAGGATGCCGGCGTGTGGAACCGCCCGCCAACGAGTTCGCACTCGCACGAGCATAGTTATCGGTCGAGAGGATCAGATGTTCGGAGTCATCGTCGCTCGGCATGTCAAACACATCGTAGCCAAACAGTTCTTGATAGAAGGCCGCCTCAGCCCCCGCATCTTTGGCGTGCAATGAACTCCAAATCCATTCACCGGAGACCGGCAGATAGTCCGGCGGATCCCCGCTGCTCGAGGCGAGAATGGCAAACACCGCACCCTCGGGATCCGACAGTACGCACTGTCGACCTCGCATCGGATAGCTTCGGGAGTCAGCCAGCACTTTGGCGCCGTGGGCCGTCGCGACCCGCTTGACGCTCTCGACATCGCCTACCGCCATGAAGGTCAGCCAGGCCGACTGACGCCGTTCAGCCGCCGGGATCGGCTTCTCCATCATTCCCCCGATGGGGCGGCCGTCGAGCATCGCCACCGCGTAGTCGGAACTGCCCGCGCGAATGCGGTGAAAGGTCCAGCCGAATAGCCCTCCATAGAATTTTTCAGCGGCGGCCAGGTCGGGTGTCACCAGATCGGCCCACACCATTTTGCCCAGGTGATGTTCGGTACTGGGCGGCGTATTGAGAGCGGGCAATTCGAAGTCCGCGGCGCCCGCCATTGAAGTACAACTGCCGAACACGAGCACCGAGATCAGGATGCTCTGCAATGGATGACGGAGCCGGGGTAGGCGAAGCATGTCGAATTCCTTGTTGTTTGCGCGGCGATACTGCTCGCAATGACTGCGCTATGCTGTCCGCGACCGCGAGAGAGCCGGTGTCAGAAATCCCCTACCCCCAAGAGTGCTGCATGCAGATCAAATCGACCGATTTTCGAGTCAATGAGGGCACCAAGGTCGATCTGAAGAAGTGGCCAACCCGCGTGCACCCTTCGTACAAGACCAGCCGGCAATACAAGGACATGCTGTCCGCGCACGTGAAGGAGTTGAGCGCGCAACAAGAACTGCTGTACGCCTCCAACAGCTACGCGCTGCTGCTCATTTTCCAGGCCATGGACGCGGCCGGGAAGGACGGCTGCATTGAGCATGTCATGTCGGGAGTCAACCCCCAGGGCTGCCAAGTATTCAGCTTCAAACACCCGAGCGCCGAGGAGCTGAAACACGATTTTTTGTGGCGCACCACGCGCGAGCTGCCGGCACGCGGTCAGATCGGCATATTCAACCGGTCCTACTTTGAAGAGGTGCTCATCACCCGCGTTCACCCGGAGATTCTTCGCGCCGAGGGCTTGCCAAGCGAATTGGTGGATGAAAAAACGATCTGGCACCACCGGTATCGTTCCATTTTGGATTTGGAGCGTCACCTCGATCGCAACGGCACGAAGATCGTCAAGTTCTTTCTGCATCTTTCGAAAGAAGAACAGCGCAAGCGCTTCCTCGACCGGATCGAAACACCCGACAAAAATTGGAAGTTTTCAGCCGCGGATGTGGAGGAGCGGCAATACTGGAAACAATACATGAAGGCCTATGAGAAATGCCTGAGCGCCACCAGCACCCGTCACGCGCCTTGGTACATCGTACCTGCCGACGACAAGCTGAACGCGCGCCTCATTGTGTCGCGTATTGTGCTCGACGTCGTTGAGGCGCTGAAGTTGAGCTATCCGAAGACCAATGCCTCGCGCCGGCGCGAATTGCGATCGCTGCGCAAACAGCTGCTGGAAGAGAGCTAGTGCAGGTGTCTCAAGTAGGAGCGCCGATCCGCGCCATAGCATCCGCATGCCGCAGCCTCGAGACCGCGGCGACTTAAGACGATCAGCTCGCCGCGCCGATATTCGATGAGCCCGGCGCGCTGCAACTGGCCCGCGGCAGCCGTAATGCCTACGCGGCGCACGCCGAGCATGTACGCGAGGAACTCATGAGTCACATGGAAGTTATCGGAATGGGCTCGATCCTGCATCATCAGCAACCATCGGGCGAGTCTCGGACCGATGAGGTGAAACCTCAAGCATGCGGCCGCAGCGCCCAGCTGCATCATAAGCACGTAGAGGTAACGATTCAGGCAGAGCTGCAGTGCGGGACTGGCCGCCAATTCACGGCGAAATGCCCGACGGGGGACCCGCCATGCTTTTCCGGAACCCTGCACCACGGCGAGAAAGGGCGCCTTCAACTCCCCCAAGACCAGCTCGGCGCCGGCCATACCTTCGCGGCCAACCATGCCGACCTCCAGGACCGGCTTCCCGTCGATCGGGGTCACCAGGGAAATGGTTGCATCGACGGGAAAGTACGCATAGCGCGCAACCGTGTCGGGTGCGCATAGCCTGTTGGACAACATCAGATCGACAGGCTCGCAAATGGCGAGCAATGTCCGCCGCGCTGCGCGCGGCAGCAATTCGATCAGGTGATTCTGGGGGGCCGCCACGGGCCGAGTATCCGCTGAACTCTGCGCTGCAACCGTCTGGCAGCGTACATTAACGAAGGGATGCGGGCTAGGAGCCTGTCTGAGTATTCCCCGTGGCCGCGAGCGTGGCTAGGCAGCCTGCATATGCGGCAGTAGGCGGTCGTACTCTTTCTTGACCACCCCGTAGCATTCGCAGGTGCGTTTCTCCAACCCGGGCCGGTCCAGCACGGTGATTCGCCCGCGCGCGTAGCGGATAAGGCCTTCTTGCTGCAGTTTCAATGCCCCTTCGGTGACGCCTTCGCGCCGCACGCCGAGCATGTTTGCAATCAGCTCCTGCGTCATCACCAGCTCGTTGTTTTGCAGCCGATCCAGGCTTAGTAACAGCCAACGGCACAACTGCTGGTCAAGAGAGTGATGCCGGTTGCACACCGCCGTCTGCGCCATCTGTGTGATGAGGGCTTGGGTATAACGGAGGAACAAGTGCAGCACCGGGCCCGCTCGATTGAATTCCTCTTTCATCATTTGAGCGCGCAGCCGGAAACCGTCTCCGGCGCTTTGCACCACCGCACGACTGGGCGTGGACTCGCCGCCCATGAACAGCGAAATTCCGACGATGCCTTCGTTGCCCACCACGGCGATTTCCGCCGACGCGCCGTTTTCCATAACGTACAGCAGCGACACGATGGCGTCCGTCGGAAAGTAGACATGGCTCAACGTCGCACCCGGCTCGTAGAGCACTTGGCCCAGCGGCATTTGGACCGGTTCCATGTGCGGTTGCCAACGCAGCCATTCGCTGTCCGGCAATGCAGCCAGAAGCTGATTCATTCGAGGCTTGGTAAGTGTGGCGTTCACAATGCTCCGTGCAGAATTTAACTTCGCCGCAAACTATCCACCTGATTACGCCTCCGTTGCGGCCATTATACGCCCGATTCACTGCCCCGTATGTTCACTATCGAACATAAGGAATCCCAACCCAGCCCCGTCAATAACTTACGGCTTACGTGCCCCGACTACGATCAGAATCACACCGGCCACGACGCCTGCGCCGCCTACCCACGGCGGAATCGCATGCTCTTGCGAAACCTTGGCTTCCACATCGCCGATTTTGAACACGCTCTTATCGCTCGAATAGGACGGCGATTTGATGAGCACGAACAGTCCCCCCAAAACCAATATCGCGCCTAAGATTTGCAATGCACGCATGTAACATCCTCGCCGTATAGAGCCTGGGGGCAAAGTGTAGCCTGGGAGCTTAGGATGGGCACAGTTCGCCGCATTCTTCCCGCCCTGTGCTACCCCGGAGCATTAGAACCATGAGCGCTCAAGCCACGATGAAGAGTGTCGCCGACACGGCCCTATGGATGGCAGCTGTCAGAGCGGCCGAGGGGCGAAGAGCGGACGCCGCATTCCACGATCCCTTGGGCTCGATCCTGGCGGGCGATCGTGGTCGAAAGATTGCTCGCTCCTTTTCGCGCACGGCGATGATTGCTTGGGGCGTGGTGCTCCGCACGTCTGCCATTGACCGGCTGATTCATGAAGCGCTTCAGAGCGGCGTCGATACCGTACTGAACCTCGGCGCAGGTCTGGATACTCGTCCCTACCGGATGGACCTGCCCTCGCAATTGCATTGGATCGAAGTTGATCTTCCGACCCTCATCGAGACGAAGAACACTCAGCTGAATGGATACACGCCTGTTTGCAGGCTCGAGCGCATTGGCATGGATCTCTCGGACCGTCCGGCTCGCAGCGAACTTTTCGCTCGCGTTGCGGCAACATCCAAGAACGCGTTGGTGATCACCGAAGGCTTTATCTCGTACTTTTCGAATGACGATGTCGCAATCCTCGCCAAAGAGTTGCTTGCCATGCCGGCGGTTGCCTTCTGGATTCAGGATTTCGACAACGCGGGCGCACGTAAGTTGCCAAAGGGTTGGGCGAAGAAACTCGAGGCGGCCCCGTTTCGATTTCGGGTGAGCAACTGGTTCGAGTTCTTCAAGCAATCGGGTTGGCAGCCTCATACGATTATTTCATGCGCTGAGGAGTCCAAGAGAATCAACAGACCCTATCCCCTGGATTTCCCGTTCGGTCTTCTGATGCGTGCGCTGCCGAAGGAAATGAGTCAAAAAATACAAGGCTTGAGCGGCGCGGTAATGATGAAACCATGCGCGGAGCCGGTGAGGAGGTAGTTAGCGCTGACGCAGTCGATCTCTGCAGTAGATGAACAGACTGTTGCCCACGATGCTCACGGCGAACAAAGCCAACGATGCCGGAATGATTTCGAATACCTTGTGCATCCCGAGCCATGTCGCCGGCGATTCCCACCATTGCAAGAAGTTTGCGAGCCTGCCGCCGCCGCCATCCTTGATGCAGCAATGCACCAGCCCGACTCGAATGCCATCACCCACGCCGATATGCGTCCATTCTCCCTCGCGAAACCAACGGTAGGTCTGCATGCTGATGAGATAGAGAAATGCGAGAAGACAGCCGTAGCCGATGATGGCGCCCACGCCGCCCATGACCCACAGCACCGCAGTTCGGCCCTTCATGACTGGCCGCCCGCTGAGGGGCATCCTTTGACTTCGAGGCGAACGATGCGGCCGGATTCACCCTGCAGATCGGAGGGGTTGAGCAAACCGTCGGTGGGTTTCAGATCGATGTCAATCCAATAAACATTACCGTTGCGCTTGCGATCGGCTATACCTGGATTGAATCCCAAGGTCTGCGCTTGCGCCACTCGGGCCTGCGCCCGTTTGGCGTCGCTGTACAAACCCAAAGAAATCACCGCTCCCTCGTTGGGACCCGGCATTTCCAACGCATCGTCGATTCCACCGGCTTTGAGCTTGGCGAGCGTCTGTTCGGCCAGGGGGCGCGCCGCCGGCAGCGGCAGATACACCCAAACGCCCGCCCAAACCTCGCCGTCCGCCACGCGCTGGCGCGGATCATAGCCGCCGCCCCGCAAGGTCGAAGCCGCGTGCGCTGCCTCCGACACGTCTCGAAACGGTCCCACACTAATACAGCGCTTTACGTTGGTCAGAAGGCCGGAATTGCCGCCGGCCCGTGCGGCATCCTCGGCCGCGATTGCGGCCGGAGCACTCCCTGCGCTCTCTAAGGCCTGCGGCGCGCCCGCGGCGCTGCCGTTTGCGTCGCCGCGGGATGCTTCCGGGCGTTCCGATGCGAGCTTCAGGGTTCCGGGCGTCGGTGCCGCCACGACGCTTACGGGCGTCTTGGCGATGCCGCGATCCCATAAGAAATAGCACACGTTGGCGAGCACCAGGCACACGGCAAGAGTCTTCAATAACGTCACTTGTCACCCTGCGCTCAAGCGCAAACTGGCCTCGCCCGAGACAAATCGTTGCATACGTTCCTTCGTTTCGAGCAACAGCGCTCCATCTGAATCCACTCCACGGGCAATCCCGAAGATCGCCGTCCCCCCAACCACCACCTGCACCGGACGGTCTTTCAAACCGTCGAGTGCGGTCCATGCATCCCGAAACGCCGAGAATCCGAAGCGCTCGTACTGCACCAGCATACTCAAAAGTTCGTCCAAGATGGCCCCGGCCACCAAATTACGCGATGGGGCCATTTTGCAGGCATCCGTCACCGCCGCCACCGCCACGCCGCTTGCCTCTATTTCCCGGCGCGCCTCCTCAGGCAGCGACACATTGAGGCCCACCCCAATCACCACATGGGCAGGGCCGCCCGCCTCGGCTCGCAGCTCAATCAGCACGCCTCCCAGCTTGCGGTCGCGGAACCAAATATCGTTTGGCCACTTCAGCGAAATCCCCTCGGCGCCGGCGCGCGCCAATGCTCGCGACACTGCCACACCGACCCCTAAGCTTAAGGCAGGCAGGGTGCGTACCACATCGCTGCAAGTCCAGCCAAGTGACATCGCGATGCCGCCGCCGAAAGGCGAAATCCAGCGGCGCCCCAGCCTCCCGCGGCCGCCATGCTGCAATTCGCTCACACACACATCGGCGGTACCCGGCGGCGGCGGCGCTGACTTAAGCAGGCGGGTGTTGGTTGAATCGACTTCGAATAGCAACTCCAGCGCATGCAGGTGCGAATTGCACTCCCCGGTCAGTTCGGCTCGGATGCGCTGCGCATCCAGCAATTCCACCGGCCCGGCAAGCCGGTAGCCGCGGCGCGCCAATGCCTGGACTTCGACGCCCATCGCGCGCAAGCGCTCCACGCCCTTCCAAACGGCAGCACGAGTTTGACGCAGTTCCGTTGCCAGCCATTCGCCGGAGTGCACTTCGCCGTCCGCCAGAAGCACCAGCAGCGGCGGGTGTTCTATACCGGTCGGGACCGAAACAGCCATAGCCGCCGTACACGATTCTCTTTGCCGGCGCGCATGCGAGCGATGTTGCTGCGATGGGTGAAGATGACGAACACGGCAACCGCCGCGCAGAAGACGCAGAGCGGGACGTCATTGGGCTTAAGCACCATGACCGCAACCGCCAGCGCCACGGTCGACAGCATAGTCGCGAGACCCACATAGCCCGACAGCAACAGCACCGCAATCCAACTCAAGAGCAGCGGCAGCAGCAAGCGCGAATCCACCGCTGCAACCACACCGACCACGGTCGCGGCCCCCTTGCCGCCGCGAAAATCGAACCACACCGGATAGACATGTCCCACGATCACGGCAAAACCGCACGCCAGCATCAGCCATTCGCGTGATACATCAGGATCGATGCCGATGCCCGGCAACACGGCCGACGGCAGCCACCACACCGCGACCATGCCTTTCGCGATATCGATGAGCAGCACCAGGAATCCGAAGAGCTTGCCCTGCGTGCGCAACGCATTGGTCGCACCGGCATTGCCGCTTCCCATGCTGCGGATATCCACGCCGCGCAGCCGGCCCAAGATCAAGCTGCCGAGCAGGGTGCCGAGCAGGTACCCAATAAGAACTTTGACGCCGAGTTCGAGCATGGGGCGATTATGACTTAAGTGCGGAGATGCGCTTCGGCAAGTGGATTTCCGCCAGCATACAGCGCACCCCGCCGCCGCCGGCACGTTCAATGGTGGGGATCGGCACCGGCACCAGGGCCGCATGAGACTCTAAGGTGGCGCGCTGGGTGCGATTCAAGCCATCCAAAGCCGTCGTCGATAGCGCAATGAGCTTGGCCGCCGGCGAGGCCAATTCCAGCACATTGGCCGCGAACTGCGCCATTTGCTCCTGAGTGATCTCGACAATGTCGTGCCCTGTGACGCGCAGCTTGGAGAACACGGCTGCGCGGTGCGCAGAGTTCGCTATCGAGTCTCCGCAGACCACCGCGAAACCTGTGCCGATCGCCATCAATACATTGGTGTGATAAATTGCGCGCCCGCTGCTGTCGGTGGCGTCGAAAGTCATCAAGTCATAGTCCAGCAGCTGTGCGAATTCGCCGAGGACATCGAGATCGGTACGCGGCGAAGAACAGGCGTAGGCCATCCGGTGCACCCGATCGAGCACCACGCTGCCGGTGCCTTCGAGATATTTCTCTTCGGCTTCTCGATGCGTCAGATCGACGGTCCGTGATACGCGAAAGCCGCCCTTGCGTACCACCTGCTCGAGGATCTCGTCCCGCCGTTCCCAGCGCCGGTTGGGCGCCAACATGGGATAGAGCGTTACCGTGCCGTCGCGATGGAAACTCACCCAATTGTTGGGAAATATCGCATCGGGTTTGGCCGGCTGGTCGCTGTCGGGCGCGATCAGTACTTCCACACCGGCACGGTCCAAGGCTAAGGCTAGTCCATCGAACTCCCGCAGTGCTGCGGCCTGCAGGTCATTGCCGGCAAGTGGCGTAGGATGGTGCTGAAAAGCATTGCTGGCAGCGGTCTGCGGATTGCAGGCGAATCTTGCCGGCCGCACCATGAGCACGGACCCGGCGCTTTGCGGCTCCCGGTCAGGATGATCTGCGAGCGACATAGGGCAGGCACTATACTAGCTAATTTTTGGGGTACGCCTTGCCGGTATCGATTGCCAAATCAATGGGTGTGCTGGCGCTCGCTGTCATCGCCTCGGGCGGGAGCGCCCATGCGGCTGCGCCCGCGAAGGCGGCTGCACCGCCCCCCGCAAAGCCGTCGCTCAGCTACCCGTTTACTTTTGACACCTTGTTGGAAGACGCCAAACGCCGGGCTGCTGCGCCGTATGCGCCGCAACGCAACAGCTTGCCGGCCGTGTTGGATAAATTGAGTCCGGAGCAGTATCGCAGCATCCATTTCAATCCCGATGCCGGCATCTGGCGCTCGGAAAACCTGCCCTTCCGCCTCGAGCTGCTGCGAGCGGCCTACAATGCCGCGGCGGTAACGGTCTCGACGGTGCAGGACGGTGTCGCCACGGATGTGGTTGCAACGCCCGCGATGTTCCAGACATCGGGTGCCACACCTGCCCAGCTCAAGGTGTCATTGCCGCTGTCGGGTTTTCGGATTCGCAGTCACATCAATTCGAATAAGGTCTGGGATGAGTTTTTGGTTTTCCAGGGCGCGAGCTACTTTCGCGCCGTCGCCAAGAATCTGTTGTACGGGCTATCGGCGCGCGGCCTGGCCATCAATACCGGGGACCCTAACGGCGAAGAATTTCCCGTGTTCACGCATTTTTGGATCGAGCGCCCCGGCGCACGCGCGAATTCCATCGTCGTCTACGCTTTATTAGAGAGCCAATCCACCACCGGCGCGTACAAGTTCACCGTGCAGCCGGGCGCGGAAACTCAAACCGAAGTCGAACTGACGCTGTTTCCGCGCGCCGAAATGCGCGTCATCGGCATCGCGCCGTTGACCTCGATGTTTCTTTTCGATGAAACCAACCGCGGACACTTGGATGATTACCGGCCGGAGGTACACGATTCAGACGGGCTGCAGATCGCGAGCAAGGGCGGCGAACAACTATTTCGCCCGCTGGCGAACCCGCTCAAGCTGCAAGTCTCCTCCTTCACCACGCAGGTGCCTCAAGGTTTTGGGCTGGTGCAAAGATCGAGGCAGCAAGGTGATTTTCAGGATTTTGACGCGCAGTATGAAAGGCGCCCCAGCGCCTGGATCACCCCTAAGGGCGATTGGGGCAGTGGCGCGGTCGAGCTGGTGGAAATTCCTTCGGGGCGAGAGACCAATGACAACATTGTCGCTTTCTGGCGTCCGACGCAGACGTTCGTGCCGGGGCACCCGGCCCAATTCGCCTACAACATTACTTGGTGCGACGAACCCCCGTTGCCCAAGGGCTTGGGCAAGGTTCTTGCCACGCGCTCCGGTGCCAGCATCGACCGCAAGCGGCGCGTGTTTCTGCTGGATATCGTGGGCGCCGGCGAAAAGCTCGATGGGCTGCGGCTTGATCTAGGCGCCTCGGCGGGCGCGATTTCGAATTCCAGCCTCGTCTCGAACAGGGAGTTGCATGGCCTGCGCGCCAGCTTTGAAATCGATCCGAAGGACGCCGACTTGATTGAGATGCGGCTGCGAGTCATGCGCGGCGACACACCCGTTACAGAAACCTGGCTGTATCGATGGACCTCCAGCTGACGCCCGCCGCTGCATTCGAAAGCAGTGACTCGCCGGGCGCAATGCCGCCGGAAGCGCCCTTGGGAATGGCGGCGCAGGATTTAAGCTACCTGCCTTGGCGCCACGAGCGGCGCCTGATTTCCGCTGCGGTGCTGTACGCGCGCTTCATCCTGATAGCGGTCACCGCCGGCGTGACCATCTATGGGGTTTATCAAATGCTGCAAGTCGTGCGCTTCGCCAGCATGACGTTCCTGCAGGGTACGATGATTTTTTTCTTCGCGGTCTCTCTGGGCTGGATTGCGTTCGCGGCCGGTTCGGTTTTGGCAGGCGCCTCGAAGCGCCGCGACCCGATTCCTTCAGATCAGTCGCCCGCCGATGCCTCGCTCACCGCGCTGGTGATGCCGATCTATAACGAGGACCCGACGCGCACGGCGGCGGGGCTGCAGGCGATGGGCGAAGCCCTGCTCGGGATCGACGCACAGCGCGGTTTTGAGATCGTCGTTCTCTCCGATTCCACCAGCGCCGATGCGTGGATCAACGAGACGATCAGCGTCGCCAAATTGCGCGCAGCGCTGCAGGCGATCATGCCGGTTTGGTATCGGCGCCGTTGGCTCAATATCGCCCGCAAATCCGGCAACATCGAGGACTTCGTAACGCGTTGGGGTGGCCGCTACGATCACATGATTGTGCTCGACGCGGACAGCTTGATCGATGCACCGACACTAAAGCGGCTGGTGCAAGCCATGCAGGCCGATCCAAAGTTGGGGATTTTGCAAACCGCGCCGCAACTCATCGGCGCGAAAACTTTTTTTGCCCGCTTGCAGCAATTCGCTGCATGCGTGTACGGCCCGGTGATCACCCGCGGTCTGTCGGCCTGGTCGGGCGACAGCGGCAATTACTGGGGACACAACGCCATCATCCGCGTGTCGGCATTCGCGCAATACTGCGGCCTGCCCAAACTCAAAGGCCGCAAGCCCTTCGGCGGTTTCGTACTGTCCCACGATTTTGTCGAAGCCGCCCTCATGCGCCGCGGCGGCTGGAAGGTTCGGATGGCCACCGATTGCGGCGGCCATCCGAACCTTCCAGCCG
>Ga0224547_1000058_pt1 | contig 24438 bp, 21 predicted proteins | sample 714P21014metaG_FD_179908 | JGI IMG/M metagenome (GOLD analysis project Ga0224547, IMG submission 179908) | Peat soil microbial communities from Stordalen Mire, Sweden - 717 P2 10-14 | ecosystem: Environmental > Terrestrial > Soil > Wetlands > Peat | place: Sweden: Norrbotten County, Stordalen...
CGCCTGCTCCCAGGCCTGATCGCCCGCGATGCCATCGACATCATCGATGCAGAGCACGTGACTGCGCTCGAAACCAGCAAGCGCATCGGGCGGCAACGCAACCGAGCGGTCCAACGGAAAATAAGCGGCGCTGTCGCCCGCGGCCGCGCAGACCGCCTGCAGTAAGTGGGTTTTGCCCGAGCCGCGCGCGCCCCAAAGCCACACGGGCGCGGCATTCTCCGAGCGCAGCGCCGTCAGGACTTCCGAGTTCAGGCCCGGCGTGAAACTCTCGAACACCGCATCGGCGCGAAGCCGCACGCCCAGCGCGAGTTGCCTCATGCTGCCGCTGCCCGCTTACCGTAAACCAGGACGTAATCAAGGCCGCTCACCGCCACCGTAGCGAACACCAGCGCACCGAGCCAGGTCACCAGCCACTCAGGCGGCAGCGAGAATTCAGCCCGGCCCAACACCGCCACGATGAATGCGCCTTGGCACAGCGTATTGATCTTACTGATGAAGGAAGGATGCGCCGTCAAGCGCCCGATGAAGATGCGGTAGGCGGCGGCCCCAGATACGATGATCACATCGCGCGCCACCGCCGCCGCCATGAGCCACAGCGGCACGAGCTTGAGAAAGCTCAACGTGACAAAAGCGGTCGCCAGCAGCAGCTTGTCCGCGATGGGATCCAGTATGGCCCCGAGTTCGCTCTGCCAACCGAATCGTTTGGCAAGATATCCATCAGCCGCGTCCGACACAGCGGCAATGCCGAACAGCAAGATCGCAAGCGTCAATCGTTCATTGCTAAGAGCCATGGCAATCGGCACGACCAATAGAATTCTGATCACGCTGATGATGTTCGGTATATGACGCACGCACCGAACCTAGTGATGCAGTTGGAAGCGCTGAATCCCGGTCTCGCCGGCGGCAACCGGCTGCAAACGCCCATTCAACGATAGCGCACGCTGCAGCGAGTCGCCCCCGCCGCGAGTCGCCAGGCGGAATCTGACGGTATCTCCCGTCAAGGACTCCACGCTCACATGCGATATAAAGGTCAGCGATTCAAGATAATTTTCGAGAGCCGCATAGTCGCGAAGATCGCTGACGCCGGTGACCTCGATATCCACGGGCACGAGGCTGCCGCTGGCGGCGAACAAGCCTGCATATAAATCGGCGGCGCGATTCACACCCTCCAACGTACCGGAGTATTCGCTGCTGCGATCCTGAAACAAATGGGTCCAACGAATATTGGCGGTCGCCGTCGCGCCGCTGGCGCGCCCAACCAGTATTCCATCGCTGCCCATGCGCCGGGCAATGTCGGCGAAGGCGGAAGGTGCGCCGCTATTCACCGTGGGAAAATCGATATGATACTTCTGCAGGTCCGCGCCGCTCGGCCATACCAGCGGTAGTCCGCGCGCGACCGCCGCGGCGTCTATTGCGGCCTTCAACTCGGAACTGTCTTCGGTTGCAATCACGCTCCCGCTTTGCGCCCCCGTTTGCACTGCCAAGAGCACCAAGGTCGTCGGGCGCTCGTGGCCCCATAGGGGCTGGCCGTTCTGCGTGAGCCAACGCTCGATGGCGGGCCCGTCAAACGCCACCCACAACTGACTGTCGGGAGCGGCACGGTACTGCTGCACGTAGCGCCGTGCATTGGTGAGTAGTGGACCTAAGGCCGGGTCCTCATCCGCCGAGCGCTGGCCGGTGACGCGAATCAATACCGTCCGCATCGCGTTCTGGAAAGCCGCGGTCTGGGCCGCTTCGGATCGGTCGGAAACGGCCACTGTAGCCTGGTACATCTCCGCACGCGTGAGCGAAAAAGCCGCTTCGCCGAAGCAAAGTCCGGCGACACACGCCCACAATAGGGCGGCGGGCCGCAAATATCGCTCTGAAAAGCGCCGTAAGTACTGTGCCATGGTGTTGTAAAGTACCACAGCTTCGATAGCCAACCGCGAAGGCCTAAGTCCTACATGAGGGATCCGTTAGATGATTGAGCGAGCGCCGGTAACCTATCGCGACGCCGGGGTCGATATCGACGCCGGCGACGAACTGGTCGAGCGAATCAAACCGCGGGTAAAGCGCTCGATGCGTCCGGAAGTGCTGGGCGGCATCGGCGGCTTTGGCGCTCTGGTCGAAGTGCCCTTGGACCGGTATCGCAAGCCGGTACTGGTATCGGGAACCGACGGGGTCGGCACCAAACTTCGGCTGGCGATCGACACGCACCGCCACGACGGCGTGGGCATCGATTTGGTTGCCATGTGCGCCAATGACGTGATCGTGCAAGGCGCCGAACCGCTGTTCTTTTTGGATTATTTTGCCAGCGGCAAACTCGACGTCGATGTCGCCGAGCGCGTCATCGCCGGCATCGTCGATGGCTGTGTCCAGGCCGGATGCGCTTTGGTCGGCGGAGAGACCGCCGAAATGCCCGGCATGTATCACGGCGCTGACTACGACCTGGCGGGCTTCTGCGTCGGCGTGGTGGAGAAGGATGCCATCATCGACGGCTCGAAAACCCGCGCCGGCGACGTGATCTTGGGGCTTCCCTCCTCCGGTCCCCATTCCAACGGCTTTTCCTTGATTCGAAAAATTCTGGAGCTCTCGGATGCTGACATTCAGGCCGATCTTCAAGGTGCTCGCCTGATCGATCAACTCATGGCGCCGACTCGGATTTACGTCAAGCCGCTGCTGAAGCTGATGGGCGAGGTTTCATTGCATGGCCTGTCGCACATCACCGGCGGCGGCCTGGTTGACAACATTCCGCGCGTGTTACCCGACGGATTGGAAGCGATTCTCGAGCGCCGTTCCTGGCGCCGTGAGCCGGTATTCGACTGGCTGCAGCAGCAGGGAAAGATCGCGGATGCGGAAATGTATCGCGTATTCAATTGCGGAATCGGCATGACGGTGCACGTATCGGCGAACGATGCGCAGCGGGCTGTCGGTGTGCTGCGCGACGCCGGCCAGGAGGCGCTGGTGATCGGCGAAATCCGCAACGGTACCCGAGGCGTCGTCATCGCTTGAGTAGGACGCCGCCGCGGCAGCCGATCGTCATCCTCATTTCGGGACGCGGCAGCAATATGCGCACGCTCATTGAGCACAGCCAAGCGGAAACCGCGGCCTATTCGGTCTGCTCGGTGATTGCCGATCGAGCTGACGCTAAGGGGCTCGAGGTGGCCCGGCACTTCGGTATTGCCGCGCGCGCCGTGACGCCCCTCAAGGCCACGGAGCGGGCCGAGTACGACGGCGTACTGGCTGAGGCGATCGACGAATGCTCTCCGTCGCTGATCGCGCTCGCCGGATTCATGCGCATTTTGTCCGCGCCATTCGTGGAGCGATATGCGGGAAAGATGTTGAACATTCATCCCTCATTGCTGCCCAAGTATCCAGGGCTGCACACGCATCGGCGCGCTCTCGAAGCGCGCGAGGCCGAGCACGGCGTCACGGTACATTTCGTCACGGAGCAACTAGACGGCGGCCCGCGTGTCATTCAGGCTCGCGTGCCCGTCGAAGCCGACGACACGGAGGCGACGCTACGCCTGCGCGTCTTGGCACGGGAGCATGTTATCTATCCGCTGGCCGTCGATTGGTTCTGCCAGGGTCGATTGCGCTGCGAGGCAGGCAAAGCCCTCTTGGATGGCCGGATACTGAGCGAGCCGGTGCAACTTGCCGACATCGAGCGGGAGAAAACGTAATGAACGCACCGACCGCCGCACTACTGCTCACCATCGCCGCATCCGGCGCCAGCGTGTCCACCAATAGGGCAGCCGCCGCGCCGGCGGCCGATGACGCGGGCATTGCACCCTTCATCGCGCATTATCAAGCCGACTGGAAGGGCATCAGTGTCGGCACCAGCGATATCCATCTGACGCAGGGCGTCGAGCCCGGCCAATATCTGTACACCTGGACCATCACGGCGCGCGGAATTTTTCGCATTGCTTACCACGACGATCTGGTGCAACAGAGTTGGTTGAGCGTGGTAGACGATCATGTGCGCCCGGACAAATACCGCGGCAAAGAAGGTTCCTCGACGGTGCAGCTCGATTTCGACTGGAAAGACATGCGTGCCACCGGCCTGTCGGAAACGAAACCGGTCGACCTGAAGCTCAACGAAGGGACGCAGGATGTCATGTCCATTCAAATCGAGGTGATGCTCGACCTCAAGCGCGGCAATTTACCCAAGACCTTCCAAATCATCGACAAGGACCAACTGAAAGAATTCAACTACGCGCAGGAAGGCAACGCGAAGATTAGGACGGAAATTGGAGAAATCGACACTGTTATCGTCACCAGTCAACGCGCCGGCAACAATCGCATTCTGCGGATGTGGTTTGCCCCGTCCTTGGGATTCGTGCCGGTGCAGGCGGAGCGCAGCCGCGACGGCAAAGTCGAGATCTCCATGCGCATCAAGAGCGTCGATCGCTTGGTCCCAATCAAAGCGCCGCCCCGCCCTTAAGTCTTCGGCAGCGTGACGCCGCGCTGGCCTTGATACTTGCCGCCGCGATCCTTGTACGAAGTCTCACAAACTTCATCAGATTCGAAGAACAGCATTTGCGCCACGCCCTCGTTGGCGTAGATCTTCGCCGGCAGCGGGGTGGTGTTGGAGAATTCCAGCGTCACGTGGCCTTCCCACTCGGGTTCTAAAGGCGTTACGTTGACTAGAACACCGCATCTTGCGTATGTGCTTTTTCCAAGACAAATCGTGAGTACGCTGCGCGGAATCCTAAAGAATTCCACCGTGCTGGCGAGCGCAAACGAGTTCGGCGGAATGATGCACACCGGTCCTCTGAAATCGACGAACGATTTTTCGTCGAAGTTCTTCGGATCGACGATGGTGGAATTGATGTTGGTGAATATTTTGAAGTCTTCGGCACAACGCACGTCGTAGCCGTAGCTCGATGTGCCATACGAGACGATCTTGTGACCGTTCGCGACACGCACCTGTTGCGAAGAAAACGGTTCGATCATGCCGTGGTCGGCTGCCATGCGCCTGATCCAACGATCGCTTTTGATGCTCATTAGGTTGCTTCGACGGTTATTTTTGGGAATGCCCGACTATAGTCTTTGTTCAAAGTGGCCAATCGCGCCGCAGTGCGCCGCGCCATCAGGAAGTAAGCGCGCGCGCGTTCACTGTCGGGCTCGGCCACCACAGTCGGCGCCCCGCCGTCGGCATCCTCGCGAATGCGGATGTCCAACGGCAATTCGCCCAGCAGCTGCACGCCGTATTGGGCCGCCATGCGCGCACCGCCACCGCTGCCGAAAACATGCTCGACGTGGCCGCATTGGGCGCACACGTGCATGCTCATGTTCTCCACCACGCCGAGAACGCGAACTTCGACCTTCTCAAACATCTTCAGGCCCTTGCGAGCGTCCAAGAGGGCGATATCCTGCGGTGTGGTCACGATCACCGCGCCGCTGACCGGAACCCGCTGCGCCAGCGTGAGCTGGATGTCGCCCGTTCCCGGCGGCATGTCGACGACCAGATAGTCCAGATCGCCCCACGTGGTGTCGCCGAGCAGTTGAGTGAGCGCCTGAGTCACCATCGGCCCGCGCCACGCCATGGGTTGTTCTTGGTCGATCATGAAACCGATCGACATCACTTCGACGCCATGCGCCCGCAGCGGCGTCATGTGCTTACCGTCCGGGCTGACCGGCTTGGCCCCGCTCAATCCCATCATCAGCGGTTGGCTGGGGCCATAAATATCGGCATCCAACAGGCCCACCTTGGCACCCTGCGCAGCCCAGGCGAGGGCCAAATTCGCGGCAGTCGTGGATTTTCCGACGCCTCCCTTGCCGGAGGCGACCGCCACCACATTTTTGACGTTTGCCAACGGTTTAAGCGTGCGCTGGACCGCGTGCGCCGCGATCTGAGCTTGCAGTTTCAGCTCCAAACGGGCGTCGCCCAGCAGGGGCTTAAGGTGCTTCTCAAGGGCTGCCTGCAATTCGGGCGCGTAGTCGGCGCATGGGAAGCCCAAAATGAGTTCCACGGATATCCGGCCGGCGTGGGATGCGAGGGACCTTACAGCCTTTGCTTCGCCCAAAGTCTGGCCAAGGTAAGGGTCCACATAAGCGCTGAGTTTCTCGCGGATGGCGCTTTCCGCCGCAGGAGGTTGATTCATAAGGGATGGCGATTGTACCGCAGGGCGGCTAGAACCGTGACCTATGGCATAATTCGAGATTGAGAATCAAGACCAGGGATGGCGCCTCAATTAAGGTAACAATGGCTAATGCTCAGGGAATATTCAACTTAGGCGCCGAATGACTATATTCGCCAATTACCGTGCCGATCGGCTCATTGCCGAAGTTAAATCCAGCGGCAATCCAGGCGGCCCGCTGGCGCGAAAGGCGTTGGAGAAACTGACTGCGCTGGGTGCCGATGCCATCGCTTCGATTGTCGATGCGCTCGCAACGGCTGAAAAACGCGAAACCACCGCGTATGTCGAAGTGCTTTCCCGCCTCATTGATTCTAAAACCCTGCCAGTCCTACTGAAGACCATGTCCGAGGCAAGTGGCCGCGCCATGTCGGGAATCGCGTGGGCGTTGTCAACGAGCAAAAACTATCCCGCGCACGCGCTGCTGGATGCCTTAAACAAGCCAGGGATGCCCAAACAGGTCCTCCTCGACGTGATCACGGCACAGAAGGCGCGTTACACGGTGCGTGAGCTCTTGAATGCCGCCTATACGCAGGAGCCGAGCGAGCGGAACGGGTTGTTCAAGATCATCGCCGAAGTCGCCGACGAATCCTCGGTCGATGACCTGATCGCCAGGATCGAGGGCAAGGATCCGGTCGCACGGCTGCACATCGTCAATGTCTTGGCTCGCTTCAACCTCCCCAAGGTGCAGCAGGCGGTGCAGAAGCAGCTCAAGGACAACAGCAAGTTCATTCGCTCCGCGGCGCTGTCGGCGCTGGCGAAGATGGATGGCACCTTCGATATGCCGCTGATCGTGGGGATGCTGCGCGATCCTGAAATCGAGGTTCAGAACAAGGCGGTCGATGTGGTCGTGAAGGCCAACCATCCTGAAACCATCAAGTACCTGGTGGATGTGCTCAAGGACGAAAATGAATACGCGCGGCGCGCCGCAGTCGAAGTATTGAACGTCGTCGGCACATCGAAGTCCGTGAAGTATTTGTTGGAAGTGATTGCCGACAGCGATTGGTGGGTGCGTACCCGCGCAGCCGATGCGCTGGGCAAGATCGGCGGTCCACGCGTGGTCGATGCCGTGCTCGCGCTGATCAAGGACGAGAATCAAGACATCCGCCGTGCAGCCATCGAAATCCTCAACCAGACCAAGGATGAGCGCGCGGTGGCGCAGCTCATCGAAGCGACCCGAGACCCGGACTGGTGGGTCAGTGAACGCGCCGTCGATGCACTGGCGGAAATCGGCAGCAGCAAGGCCCTGCCGCGCTTCATCGACATGTTGCAGGGCGAAGCGAAGTCCCTGCCCACGGTGATCCGCGCCATCGGAAAAATCGGCGACCAAAAGAGCGTCGAGAGCCTGTTGCCTTTGCTGACGCGGCCGGAAAACGCAATCAAGGTCGAGGCAATCGCGGCGCTGGCAAAACTCGCAGATGAGCGGCGCGCCGACACCATACGCGTCCGTTTGCAAGCCGTCTCGACCAGCGCCGACGGAACCTTGAACCAGGCAGTCGCACGCGCGCTCCAGGAGCTGGACAATCGCTTTTCAACGCAGCAAATCGCGGAGAATCAGCGCGCGGAAAAGATGCAAGAACCGGCCAAGACGCTGCTCATCGACAACGCGGCGCTGGCGAAGGCCGTCAAGCAGAACGAGGAAACCGCAGCGGCCGCCAGGCTGGATATTGCAACTTTGAAGCCGGGAGATATCCTCGAGGGACGCTACAAGTTCGTCGAAAAGATCGGCAAGGGCGCATTCGGCACGGTATTGCTCATGGAAGACACTGTCGTCGAGGAGAACTTGATCCTCAAATTCTTGAACCCGAATGTCTCCTCCGACGAAGAGATGATGAAGCGCTTCGTGCATGAGCTGCGCTACAGCCGCAAAATCACCCACAAGAATGTCATCCGCATCTACGATTTCTTGTATATCCAAGGCAACTACGCGATCTCCATGGAGTATTTCCCGTCTCACACCTTGGGCGGGGAAATCATCAACGAGAAACCTGTGGATCTCAAACGCGCCGTCAAGTTCGGCATCGACATCGCGACCGGCATGGCGGTTGCCCATCAAGCCGGTATCGTGCACCGCGACTTGAAGCCGGCAAACGTGTTGATCGACAACGACCTGCTGCTCAAGATAGTCGACTTCGGCGTGGCCGCAGCGCAAACCCAGGGCGACACGCAATTGACCAAAACCGGCTATGTCATCGGCTCGCCGAAATACATGGCGCCGGAACAGATCTTGGGCAAGAAGGTCGACGAACGGGCGGACATCTACAGCTTGGGCGTCATCATGTACGAAATGTTTGCCGGCGTCCCGCCCTACTCCCGCGGCGATCACATGTCCGTCATGTACCAACATGTCCAAGGCAAGGCGCGGCAGCCGATCGAAATAAACAAAGCTTTGCCTTTGGAATTGAATAACTTGGTCATGAGATGCATGTCGTTGGACAAGGCCAAGCGGGCGCAAAGCATGGATGAACTACGCCTGTCCCTCGAGAAATTCCTGTAGCGCGAATCGAGATCCATGGGCTAATCAGACCGGCTTCTTGACGTACCTCACGTTTATGGGGCAATGAAGCGCAAAAGACTCGAAAAACCAATTGCTTACGGGTAGCCTTACGCGTTATGGCAAGAATCGACGCGTTTCTCAAGCTAGGTCTGGCTCAGGGCTGCTCGGATCTGCATCTCGCGGTCGGCGTGCCGCCCATGCTGCGCATGCAGGGGGATTTGATGCCGATCAAGTTTCGCAACTTGGGCGACGCGGAACTCGAAGCCTATATCACTGAAGTGTTGACCCAATCGCAGCTCAAAGTGCTGCGCGAGGGCAACGATCTGGATTTTTCCTACGTGTCCACTGAGGGCGGCCGCTTTCGCGTCAATGTGTTTCGCAAAGAGACCGGCATCGGTGCGGCGTTTCGATCGATTCCCACGAGCATGCCCTCGATGGACCAGCTCGGGCTGCCGCCGATCGTGAAGAAGCTGTGCGATTACCACCAGGGCATGATTCTGGTGACCGGCTCTACGGGTACGGGAAAGACCACCACCCTGGCCTCAATGATCGACTACCTTAACTCGACCCGGTCGCTCAACATCATCAGCCTCGAGGACCCGATAGAATTCGTCCACCGCAGCAAGATCAGCCAGGTCATCCAGCGCGAATTGGGCACCCACCTGCCTTCGTTCGCCGAAGGCGTACGCGCGGCGATGCGCGAAGACCCGGACGTGATTCTGGTCGGCGAGTTGCGCGATGCCGAAACCATTTCCATGGCGATGACGGCCGCTGAAACCGGGCACCTGGTGCTCGGCACGCTGCACACCACCAGCGCCACCAAGACCATCGATCGCATCATCGATGCCTTGCCTACGGATGAGCGCGAGCAGACCAAGAGCTTTCTGTCCAACAGTCTGATCGCCGTCATTACACAGATTTTGCTCAAAACCCCGGATCAGCGCGCCCGGCGGGCGGTGTGCGAAGTCATGATCCTCACCAAGGCGATCGGCAAGCTCATCATGACCGACCAAACGCACCAAATCCCCAGCCAGCTGCAAATGGGCAAGGAATATGGGATGCAGCTCATGGACCAAGCCTTGCTGGCGGCCATCAACGCCAAAGAGGTCGATCCGGAGCAGGCCTATACGTATGCATCCGACAAGCGCCAATTCCAGCGCTTCGTGACCGACGTGTCGGGCATGCCCGTCGCAGAAGCCGCAACCCCTCCGTAACGCATCGTGCCAGCCATCGATCAATACTTGACTCAGGTGCTCGAGCGAAACGGCTCGGATCTGCATTTTTTGGCGGGGGATCCGGCACGCGTTCGCCAATACGGCGAACTGAAGTCCCTGAGCGATCAGCCTCTGGCGGCGGAAACCGTCAAAACCACGCTGTACGAAATCATGCCGAAACTGGCCGTGGAGCGCTTCGAGGCCAAAGACGGCACCGATTTCGCGTACGCCATCCCCAACGTCGCGCGCTTTCGCGTCAACGTGATGCGGCAGCTCAATGGCATGGGCGCTGTGTTCAGAGCGATTCCTTCCAGCGCCAAGACAGCGGAGGAGCTGAAGCTGCCGGCGGCGGTGATGAATCTGTGCAAGATCAACAGCGGCTTGATTCTGGTGACCGGCAAGACAGGATCCGGAAAATCCACCACGCTGGCCGCCATGATCGATGACATCAATACGCGCGAGAAAGGCCACATCCTCACCATCGAGGATCCCATCGAATTCGTCCACACGCGCAAAAACTGCCTGATCAGCCAGCGCGAGATTGGCGTGCATGCGGCATCATTCGCTTCCGCACTGAATTCCGCCTTGCGGGAGGATCCGGACGTGATTCTGGTGGGCGAGCTTCGCGACTTGGAAACCATGAGCATCGCGGTCACCGCGGCGGAAATGGGCATCTTGGTGATGGCGACGCTGCACACCAATGGCGCTGCGGCCACGGTCGATCGATTGGTGAACGCCTTCCCGGCCGACAAGCAGCCGCATGTGCGCACGATGTTGTCCACCAGCCTGCGCGGGGTCGTCTCGCAGCAGCTCATTCCCAAGCCCGACAAGCAAGGCCGTGTCGCAGCGTTGGAGATCCTCATCAATACGCCCGCGGTCGCGAATCTGATTCGTCAGGGCAAAATGGATCAATTGGAAAATGCCATGCAAAGCGGCACGGCTACCGGCATGAAGCTCATGGACGTCGCCATCCAAGCACTGCTCGATTCGAAGCAAATTTCCGGCAAGGACGCCTTCATCAAGTCCATCAACAAATCCAAATTCGAACTGGTTCGCGAGGCCTCCTAGGCCCGATTCCGCGACCGCCCGTCATGGGCGTGGCATAATTTGGCATGACCAAACGACGCCGAATTCTAGTCACCAGCGCGCTCCCCTTCGCCAACGGCCCTTTGCACTTGGGCCACATCCTCGAGGCCGTGCAGACCGACATCTGGGTGCGATTTCAAAAGCTTCGCGGCCATGAGTGCTACTACGTCTGTGCGGATGACACGCATGGCACGCCCATCATGCTCAAAGCGCAATCGGAGGGACTCACGCCGGAGCAGTTGATTGCTCAGGTCAAAATCGACCATCAACGCGACTTTAGCGACATGCTGGTCGGCATGGATAATTTCGGTTCGACGCATTCGGCGGAGAATAAAGTCCTGTGCGACCGGATGTATTTGCGGCAACGCGAGGGTGGATACATCGATAAGCGCAGCGTGCGTCAGGCGTATGACGATACCGCACAGATGTTTCTGCCGGACCGTTACGTGCGGGGCACCTGCCCGGTGTGCGCCACTCCAGATCAGTACGGCGATTCCTGCGAAAACTGCGGATCCACGTACACGCCAGCCGATCTTAAAAATGCGATTTCGGTGGTGAGCGGTACCACGCCGGTGTGGCGTGAGTCAGAGCACTATTTCTTCAAGCTCAGCGCCTTCGAGAAACCCTTACGGGCGTGGATTCAGAGCGGTGCGGTGCAGGCAAGCGCTGCGCGCAAGCTCGATGAATGGTTCTCGCAGGGCCTTCGGGACTGGGACATCTCGCGCGATGCGCCCTACTTCGGATTCGAAATCCCGGATGCGCCCCTGAAATATTTTTATGTATGGTTCGACGCGCCGATCGGGTATCTCGCGAGTTTCACTCAGTTGTGTGCGCGCACCGATCTGAAGTTCGACGATTTTTTCCACATCGACTCGACCGCCGAACTGCATCACTTCATCGGCAAGGATATTTTGTACTTTCACACCCTGTTTTGGCCGGCGGTACTTCAGGCGTCGGCAATGCGCCGGCCGACCGCGGTTCACACGCATGGCTTCGTGACCATCAACGGCCAGAAGATGTCGAAGTCCCGCGGTACCTTCATCACCGCGCGCCGCTTCCTGCAGAGTTTCCCGGCCGAGTACCTACGCTACTATTTTGCCGCCAAATTAGGCTCCGGCATCGACGATATGGACATGAACTTGGATGAGTTCACCACTCGCTTAAATTCAGAAATCGTCGGCAAGCTGGTGAACATCGCCAGCCGCTGCGCTGGATTCATTACCAGGCACTCCGCCGGTAAATTGGCGGGCACCCTGGCGGACGAGAAGCTGTTCGGCGCGTTCGTCGCGGCCGGCGAAACCATTGCGCAAAGCTACGAAGGCCGCGACACCGCAGGCGCCATGCGCGAAATCATGGCGCTGGCCGACCGCGCCAATCAGTACGTCGACTCGCGCAAGCCCTGGATGCTCGCGAAAGACCCGAACAATGTTGCCGAGGTGCAAATCGTCTGTACGCAGGCCTTGAATCTGTTCCGGGTTCTGATGATTTATCTGCAACCGGTATTGCCGCAGATGGCGGCTCGGGCCAGCGCTTTCTTTCAAGAGACGGTTTGGACTTGGGCCGCTGCGGCCAAGCCGCTGCTGTCCACGGCCATCAATGCCTATGAGCCGCTGGCCGTTCGGCTCGATCCGAAGGCGGTGGCAAGCCTGGTGGAGCCGGAGGCGGCTGCGCCCTCCGCGCCGGCCGTTGCGAATGCCGGCGCATCGGACGCGGCAACGCTGGCGGCGGCCGCGTCGGTCGAAGGCAATCTGATTTCGATCGATGATTTTTTGCGTATCGATCTGCGCGTGGCCAAAATCCTGAAGGCCGAGTTCATTGCCGGCGCCGACAAGCTTTTGAAACTGCGAATCGATGTGGGCGAACTGGGCGAACGTGAGATTTTCGCCGGCATTCGCGCAGCTTACGACCCGGCGACACTGGTGGGCCGGCTCATCGTCGTCGTCGCGAATTTAGAGCCGCGGAAAATGCGTTTCGGAACTTCAGAGGGCATGATGTTGGCCGCGGGACCGGGAGGCAAGGACATCTTCGCACTGTCGGCGGATTCGGGAGCGACGCCCGGCATGCGCGTCAAATGACATGAGCACCGAGACCGCGCCCGACATGACGGCGCGCATCGATGCATTGCTTCCCCAGACCCAATGCACGCGTTGCGGCTACAGCGGCTGCATGCCCTATGCCGCGGCGATTGCCGGCGGCGGGGCAGAGATCAATCAATGCCCGCCGGGCGGGCAGGCAACGATTGAGGCGTTGGCGCAGCTGCTCAAGCGGCCGGTGCTCTCCTTGAATCCAATCAATGGCGTGGAGACGCCGCTGCGCGTCGCGTGGATTGATGAAGCGCGCTGCATCGGCTGCGCCCGCTGTTTGGCGCCCTGCCCGGTCGATGCGATTGTCGGTGCCCAGAAATATATGCACACCGTGCTCATAGACCGCTGCACCGGGTGTGAGCTGTGCCTGCCCCCCTGTCCGGTGGATTGCATCGAGATGCGAGCGGCTCCCGAAGCCGCGAATGAACCGACACTGAATCGCGAGCGATACGCAGCCCATACCTCACGGTTGGTGAACCAGGCAGCGGAAAGACAGCAGCAGCTTGCTGCAAAGAAGGCCATCGCAGCGCGCCGCTTGGGCGAGCCGTGAATCCGCAAAAACGGCATGCCATCTTTGCTCGATTGCGGGCGGCGAATCCGCAACCGCGCACCGAATTGACTTACGCTTCCGTATTCGAACTTCTGGTCGCCGTCATTCTCTCGGCGCAAGCAACCGACAAGAGCGTGAACAAGGCAACCGCCGAGTTGTTCCGCGTGGCGAACATACCCGCCTCGATTTTGGCGCTTGGGGTTAAGGGGCTGTCGAAATACATCAAGTCCATCGGCCTCTATAACGCCAAGGCGAAGAACATCATTGCCATGTGCCGAATGCTGCTGGAACGGCATGGCGGCGAAGTGCCGACAACCCGAGAGGCGCTTGAGGAACTGCCGGGCGTCGGACGCAAAACCGCCAACGTCATTTTGAATACAGCCTTCGGTCAGGCGACGATTGCGGTGGACACTCACATCTTTCGTGTCGCCAACCGCACACGTATTGCACCCGGCAAGACGGTGCGCGAAGTCGAAGAGAAGCTCATGAAGTTCGTGCCGCTAGAATTTCGGCGCGATGCGCATCACTGGCTGATCTTGCATGGGCGCTATACCTGCAAAGCGCGCCGCCCTGCGTGCCCGGTCTGTATCATCGCGGATCTTTGCGAGTATCCACACAAGACTCCGGCATGAGCGTATTCGACAATTACACCCGCGAGCAATTGCGGCGCACCTATGCGGAAACCTGGGCCAAGCACGTGGCACGTGCGCCCCTGACACCGCTCGAAGCCCTGATTGCGGATGTGATCGGCGCGCACTCGGAATACCAAAGCATCGTCGCTGATGCCGACACCGCGCTCGCATTCGAAGCCGATACCGCCGGTGCCGCCGACAATCCGTTTTTACATATGGGGCTGCATCTGGCGGTTCGCGAGCAGCTGTCCATCGACCGGCCGCCCGGGATCCGCGATTTACATCGGCAATTACAGGCGCAATACGGGGATTCCCACCTCGCGGAGCATGCGCTGATGGAAGCGCTGGCCGAGGAGCTATACCTGGCGCAGCGTAACGCCCACGCCCCGGACGAGAAGCAGTATTTGGCGCGCGCGCGGGAGCGGCTGGCGGCAACCCGGCGTTGAGGGCTTAAAGGTTAACGAAGCTTCATGCGGCCTTCATCGGTGCGGCTGACTCGGAACGCTATTCTGTTCTGCCGGCAAGTAAAGTCTAACGAGGAAGGTAGCCATGCGTCTGGCATTCACGGCAAGCGCTCTGTGCCTCAGCATTTTGGTGTTCGCCGCTCAGCAGGCCACATCCCAGACACCCGCGCCCTCAACGGCCATGCCTGCCTCCACGGCCGCCTCCACACCCGCGGCCGGTGATGCCGCGGCAAAGCACGCCAAACGCACGGCTTGCCTCAAAGAAACCAAAGCCAGGAAGTTGCTGGGCGCCGAGAAGACGGCATTCTTGAAGGATTGCATCAGCGTGCCGCCGGAGGCGATTTCAGCGAGCCGTATTTCGCCGCCGGATCAGCGCTGATTTCGCGGCCTAGGTCATAGCTTCCGCGCGGGCGCAGCGGTAATCGTCAGCCGGACGCTGTCCGCCGCCGCATTGCTCAATTGCAGAAAGAACGGCCGCGTGCCGACGAGCGCGAACTCAACGATCTTATGCGGCGCGCTGCAGCCATGCTGGCCTTGAAAATCCTTCGCGGCGACCAACGCGCCATTTGACACCACATCGATCCAAAACGGCATGTCGATGGCCACGCGATAGCTGCCGCTCGCCGGAAGTCTGAACGTGAAAACTCCCGCGTTGGATCCGGCGCTCGGTGTCTTTTTGCCGGGCGTGGCCGCAAAAGTCACTTCGGTCTGCGGCATCAGCTTGAGCGCATACAGATGATTCAACTGCATGACGGGCGCGCTGTTCGCGTCCGACCCAGCCGACAACGGGGTGGCGGTTCCTGCGAATAATCCTCGCTCCTGGGTTACATCCCATTTGAAATCCACGCAAGCCTCATCCGCAAATGTCTTGGCGCTGATGGCCCCCAAGGCAACGGCAAGCAGGATCGAGATGGCCACGTTTCGAATCATTTTTATGGTCGCTTGGGAATGTATAAATCGGTCAATGTGCCGTCGAAGGCTTCCGCGGCAAATGCGACCGTTTCCGATAGCGTCGGATGGGGGTGAATGGTCAAGCCGACATCGGTGGCATCGGCACCCATTTCGATCGCCAATGCCACTTCGGCGATCAGGTCGCCGGCGTTGGTGCCGACGATGCCCGCGCCGATGACGCGATGAGTGTCCTTGTCGAACAGTAACTTCGTGAATCCTTCGTCGCGATTGAGCGCCAGGGCCCGCCCGCTCGCGGCCCAGGGGAAAATGCCCTTGCCGTACTGGATGCCCAGCGCCTTAAGTTCGGTCTCGGTCAGGCCCGCCCACGCGATTTCAGGGTCGGTGTACGCGACGGCGGGAATGCAGCGCACATCGAACGACGACTTGTGTCCGGCGGCGACTTCGGCGGCGACCTTGGCTTGATGAGCGGCCTTGTGTGCCAGCATCGGCGCACCGACGACATCGCCGATGGCAAAGATATGCGGCACGTTGGTGCGCATTTGCTTGTCAACGTCAATGATGCCGCGCGCACTGACCTTAACGCCCGCCACCGCGGCATTGATGGCGTTGCCGTTGGCGGAGCGCCCAACCGCAACCAGCACGTGATCGAACAACTGAGGCTCCGGCGAATCGGGGCCCTCATAGGTCGCGCGCAACCCTTCCGGAAGCGCCTCGAGTTTGGCCACTTTGGTCTTTACGAGAATTTTCTCATAGCGCTTTTCGATTCGCTTCTGCAAAGGGCGCACGAGATCGCGATCCGTGCCCGGCATGAGGCCATCGCTCAACTCCACCACCGTGACCTTGACACCGAGAGCGTCATAGACGCAGGCCATTTCCAGGCCGATGATGCCACCGCCAATCAACAGCAAGCGCTTGCAATCGAGCGGCAACTGCAGCGCACCGGTTGAATCAATGACGCGCGGATCATCGGGCAGCCCCGGCAAGCGGGCAGATTCGGATCCGGCCGCGATGACGCATTGCTTGAAATCCACGCGTCGCGATCCATCAGCGCCTTTGACATCGAAAGAATAGGGACCCAAGAATTTTGCTTCACCCTGAATGAGAGTCACTTTGCGCTGCTTCGCCAGCAGCATCAGACCATTGGTCAATCTTGTGATGACCTTATTCTTCCAAAGACGGAGCCGATCACGGTCGATTTGCGGAGGGCCGAAGACGATGCCATTGGCGGCCATATCGGCGGCATCTTCAATCACCTTCGCCGCATGCAGCAGGGCTTTCGACGGGATGCAGCCGTCGTTCAAGCACACGCCACCCAGCACCGGCCAGCGCTCGATCAGCGTCACCTTAAGACCCAGATCGGCCGCGCGAAATGCAGCCGTGTAGCCGCCCACACCGGCGCCGAGCACGACCAAATCGACGGCTCCTTCCGGGGCAGCGCTGACGGGGCCGCTCGTGCTCTTTGGGCTTTTCGCCGGCGCGGGCGCAGAGGTTGCGGCTGCTTTGGCGGCCGCGGGCGCAGGGCTTGCTGCCGGCGGCGCCACTGCAGCTGGTGCGGCCGGCTGGGCCGATGCGGCCGCCTCGGATTCGACGATTGCGATTAATTTGCCCGCCGATACTTCGTCGCCCTTTTTGATTTCGATCGATGTGATCACGCCGCTCACGGGCGAGGGCACATCCATCGCCGCTTTATCGGATTCGAGCGAGATCAGAGGATCTTCAACCGCAATTCTATCGCCCTTCTTTACCAGCACTTCGAGAACCGAGACGCCTTTGGCGTCGCCGAAATCGGGCACGCGCACTTCGACCGCGCTCATAGCAGCGCCTTGACGTCACCGAGCGTTTTTGCGAGAAACACCACGAACCGCGCCGCTTCAGCGCCGTCGATGACGCGATGATCATATGACAGGGACAGAGGCAGCATCAGACGTGGGACGAATGCGCCACGCTCATACACCGGTTTCTGTGTCGCTTTCGACACCCCCAGGATGGCGACCTCTGGGGCATTGATGATGGGCGTAAAATACGTGCCGCCGATTCCGCCCAAACTCGAAATCGTGAAGCTGCCGCCGTGCATTTCAGCGGCTTTCAATTTTCCGGCCCGGGCTTTCTCGGACATCGACGCCAGACTGCGCGCAGTCTCATAGACATCGAGCTTGTCGGCATTCGCCATGACCGGCACGACCAGTCCATTCGGCGTGTCGGCCGCAAAGCCGATATTGAAATATTTTTTGAAGACCAGGTTTTCTCCGGCTTCGTCCAGTGAGGCATTGAATCGCGGGAATTCCTTCAGGGCCAGAATGCAGGCCTTGATGATGAACACCAGCGGCGTGAGCCGCACTCCCTCTTGAGAAGCCTTGCTTTTGAGAGCGACGCGCGCAGCTTCGAGGTCGGTAATATCCGCATCCTCGTGCTGAGTCACATGCGGCAGATTCAGCCAGCTCGCCTGCAACCGCGTGCCGGAGATCTTTTGGATTCGCGAGAGCGGTTTGACCTCGACAGCCCCAAACTGCGCGAAATCCACAACCGGCACTCGCGGCAGCGGCGAAACAGGCGCCGCCGTGGATGTCGCCAGCAGCAAGCGCTTGACGTAGGCTTTGACGTCATCCTGCGTGATGCGCCCCTTGACGCCGGTTCCATTGATCCTGCCCAAGTCGGCGCCCAGCTCGCGCGCGAACTTGCGTATCGACGGGCTGGCGTGGGCTTTGGAGAACGCCTTTTCATCGATCGCGGGCCGGCTCTCGCGTGACGCCTGCGCAGGACTCGGCGCCTGAATCGGCGCGGGACTCGGCGCGGCCGTCGCCGGCGTACCGGCTGCGGCACCTGGCGCAGCGCTCGGCGCGGACGCTTTGTCGGGAGGCGGCGCAGTGCCGGCCTCGGCCGCTTTGCTGGGTGCAGAGGCCGCCGGCGCGGCCTTGTCGGCGGGTGCTGCAGCTGTCGCCGGCTCGATCAACAAGATCAGGGAGCCCTCGGACACCTTGTCGCCCGTCTTCAGTTTGACCTGCGCGATCTTGCCCGCAACAGGGGACGGCACGTCCATCGCCGCCTTTTCTGTTTCAATCGTGACCAACGGCGTTTCTTTTTCGATCTGCTGACCATCTTTGACCAGCACGTCGATGACGTTGACGTCCTTGAAACCGCCGATGTCCGGAACTGTGACTTCGATTGAACTTGCCATGACTGCCTAGACCGACACGTGGTTGGATTTTTCCGGATCGATGCCGAAGGTCTGCATGGCCTTATTCACCGTATCGGTATCAATCTTGCCCTCATCCGACAGCGCCTTGAGCGCCGCCACCACCACGTAGTGCCGATCGACTTCAAAGAAACGCCGCAACTCGGCGCGCGAATCGCTGCGGCCGAAGCCGTCCGTTCCCAGCACCGTGTACCGGCCCGGCACCCATTGCCGAATTTGATCGGCAACCGTTTTCATGTAGTCGGTGGCGGCAATAAAGGGACCCTCGCGATCCGCGAGCGCTTGCTGGATGTAAGTCTGATTTGGCGCCTCGCCGGGATGCAGCATGTTCCAGCGCTCGATCGCGAGCGCATTCTTGCGCAGCTCGCTGAAGCTGGTCACCGAATAGACATCGGCCGGCACTCCGAAGTCTCTCTCCAGCAATTCCGCGGCCGCCAGCACTTCACGCAAAATTGTGCCCGAACCAAACAGCGTCACCCGCACTTTGCCGCGGCCGCCGATTTGCAGTAGGTACATGCCGCTCAAAATGCCCTGCGCTACGCCGGCCGGCATCGCCGGATGCGCGTAGTTCTCGTTCATGCAGGTGATGTAGTAGAAGACGCTTTCCTGATCCTGGTACATGCGCCGCAGACCGTCCTGCACGATCACCGCCAATTCATAGGCGTAGGTGGGGTCATAGGCCACACAGTTCGGCACGGTTGTCGCGACCAGCTGGCTATGCCCGTCCTGATGCTGCAGTCCCTCACCGGCCAGCGTCGTGCGGCCGGCGGTGCCGCCCACCAAGAACCCGCGCGCCTGGCTGTCACCGGCCGCCCAGATGAAATCCCCGACGCGCTGAAAGCCGAACATCGAATAGTAGATGTAGAAAGGCACCATGCTCACGCCGTGGTTCGAATAGGACGTGGCCGCGGCGATCCACGAGCACATGCTGCCCGCCTCATTGATGCCCTCTTCGATAATCTGCCCCTGCTTATCCTCGCGATAAAACATGAGCTGATCCGCGTCCTGCGGCGTGTAGAGCTGTCCGACCGAGGAATAAATGCCGATTTGCCGGAACATCCCCTCCATGCCGAAGGTTCGCGCCTCGTCGGGAACGATGGGCACGATGTGCTTGCCTATGTTCTTGTCCTTGACCAAGGTTGTCATCATGCGTACCAGCGCCATGGTGGTCGATATCTCGCGATCGCCCGTGCCTTCGAGCAGGGTGCTGAAGGCTTCGAGCGGCGGCACGACCAGAGGCGGCGCAACAGAACTGCGCGCGGGTACGTAGCCGCCCAGGGCGGCGCGGCGCTCCTGCAGATATCTTAGTTCTTCACTGTCCTCGGCGGGCTTGCGGAATGACAGGCCGGCAATTTCCTCGTCCGTGATCTGGATATTGAAGCGATCGCGAACTTCCTTGAGATTCTCGTCAGTGAGTTTTTTCTGTTGATGGGTGGAGTTGAGGCCTTCGCCCGCCTTTCCCATGCCGAATCCTTTTACGGTCTTCGCCAGGATCACCGTGGGCGCGCCCACATGCGCGACCGCCGAGGCATACGCGGCAAAGACCTTTTGCGGATCGTGACCGCCGCGATTCAAGTGCCAGATCTCTTCGTCCGACATGTTGGCGACCATTTCTTTGAGCTCAGGATACTTGCCGAAGAAATGCTCACGCGTATATGCGCCGCCCTTGGATTTGAAATTCTGGTACTCGCCATCCACGCATTCCTCCATGACGCGCTTGAGGAATCCCTTTTGGTCGCGCTCCAGCAGCGGATCCCAGCGTCCGCCCCATAGAACTTTAATGACATTCCAACCTGCCCCCAGAAACGCCGCTTCGAGCTCTTGAATGATTTTGCCGTTGCCCCGCACCGGCCCGTCGAGCCGCTGCAAGTTGCAATTGATGACGAAGATCAGATTGTCGAGTTTCTCGCGCACCGGCATGGTAAGCGCGCCCATCGATTCCGGCTCATCCATTTCACCATCGCCCAAGAATGCCCACACCTTGCGGTCGGAAGGCGCAACGATGCCGCGATGCTCCAAGTAGCGCAGAAATCGCGCCTGAAATATCGCCATCATCGGACCCAATCCCATCGACACCGTGGGGAATTGCCAAAAGTCCGGCATCAACCAAGGATGCGGATAGGATGACAACCCGCCGCCGCGCACCTCTTGGCGAAAACGCTGCAGCTGGCTCTCATCCAAGCGGCCCTCGAGGTAGGCACGCGCGTAGATGCCGGGACTCGAATGCCCCTGCATGAAGATCATGTCGCCGGGATGGGCTGCGCTGCGCGCACGCCAGAAATGATTGAACCCGACCTCATACAGCGTCGCCGCGGACGCGTAAGTCGCAATGTGGCCGCCATACTCGGAATTGGTGCGGTTCGCCTGCACCACCATGGCCAGCGCGTTCCATCGTATATAGGCTTCATTGCGCCGCTCCAATGATCGATCGCCGGGATATTCCGGTTCCTGCGCCTTGGAGATCGTATTCAGATAGGCGGTGTTCGGCTTGAAAGGAAGGTACGCGCCTGACCGGCGTGTGAAGTCCACCAGTTTTTCAAGCAAAAAATGCGCGCGTTCCGGGCCCTGCGCACGCATGACCGAATCGATCGATTCCAGCCACTCCTGAGTTTCAGTGGGATCAATGTCTTCGAAAGGCGATTGTTGCGTCATAGAACTGCACACACTCACGTGTCCTGTTAAGATGGCAGGCACGTTACAGCGCCCCTGCGCTTACTGCCACTACGTTGTTGACCCGCGCTATCTTCGGGGTTTGGATTTTCACGGTCAAGCAAGGGATGCCGCGATAGCTTTGCGGTTTAAGATATGCCGACTCGCTTGCCTTTTGACCAACTTCTCGTGCCCGTGCGCCAGATCGGTTCGCGTATTACCGAATCCATACTCGCGCGCTACGCAAGTGCGTTGCTGTTCTTGCCGCTCGCGCCCTTGCAAACCGACTGGAATGCGCTGCCGCATGGCAGGGTGCTGCGCGCATTGCACGAGCGCAAAGTGCGCAAAGCCGGCGACACCTTTCACCTGCGCGTTGGTCCCCAGGCGCAGACTCTCTTGGTCGTCGCGTGCGTGGCCGGCGAGGCCAGCACCTTTGAGCGCCTGCAAGCCGCCGGCAAGCTCGCGCGCAGCGCACTGGACGGCGATCCGCAATCATTGCTGGTTTGGCAACAGGGATGCGTGATCGGCGCCGCTGAGGCGACCTTCAATACCATCATCGCGGCGCTCGAGGCAGCCGCGTTTCGCTTCGCGACGTTCAAGAGCAAACCGAAAACCCGAGCGCGGCTCATCCGTATTGACCTCGCGGGGCGCGAAAAGTTGCCTGATTTGGACCTGACGCTGGCGACGGCGGCCGGCAACAATCTGGCCCGATGGCTCACTGCCCTGCCGCCCAGCACCTTGGATGCGGGCATGTATCGTCGATTGCTCAAACAGTTCGCGCAGCGCCTGAAATTGGGTTTCAAATTCTATGGCGAAACGCAGCTCAAGCGCTTGGGCGCGGGCGCGTTTCTCGCGGTGGCTCGCGGCAATGGCATGCGCGACGCCGGCATCGCCTATCTGTCCTACCGGCCGCGCGGCGCCGCAGCAGCGGCCGTCAGCTTGGTGGGCAAGGGAATTTGTTTCGACACCGGCGGCACGAATTTAAAGGCGCACAAGAGCATGCTGGATATGCACACGGACATGGAAGGCAGCGCCGTCGCATTGGGAAGTCTCTATGCACTGCATGCGTTGCGCTCGCCGCTGGCCGTGGATTGTTGGCTGGCCATCACCGAAAACCGCATCGGCCCGCTCGCCTACAAGCCGCAGGACATCGTTCGCGCGGCGAATGGCACCACCATTCAAGTCATTCATACCGATGCCGAGGGCCGCATGGTGCTGGCGGATGCGCTCAGTCTCGCGTCGGCGAAGAAGCCGCGCGCCATCATCGACTATGCGACGCTCACCGGTGCCTGTGTGCACGCGCTCACCGAACGCTACAGCGGCGCGTTCACCAATCGGCCTGGGGCGCGCGCCTTGATCGAGTCCGCCGGCGCCAGCAGCGGCGAACGCGTCTGGTGCTTCCCCATGGACATCGACTACGACACGGATTTGGAAAGCAGCGTCGCCGACATCATGCAATGCGCCGCGGACGGCAAGGGCGATCACATCTTGGCGGCGCGCTTTTTGAATCGATTTGTGCCGAATGACATCGCATGGCTGCACCTGGATCTTGCGGCGGGCACGAGGCACGGCGGTCTGGGTCACATCACAACGGAGATCACGGGGTTTGGCGTGCGCTACACGCTGGACCTGCTGCGCAGCGGCTGGCCCGCGCCCTCCCGGGCGCCGCGAGCGCGCCAATGAATCAATTGCGCATTCAACGGCCGGACGATTGGCACGTTCACCTGCGCGACGGCGCGGCTCTCCAGGCTGTCGTCGGATTCACTGCGCAGCGCTTCGGGCGAGCCATTGTGATGCCAAACCTTAGACCGGCCATTGCCACGACCAACATGGCCCACGCCTATCGGCAGCGCATCCTATCTGCGTTGCCGGCGGGCAGCCGATTCGAGCCGCTGCTCACGCTGTACCTCACGAATACGACGTCGGCGGATGAAATCGATCGCGCCCGCGCCGCGGGCTTTATTCACGGCGTTAAACTCTATCCGGCCGGCGCGACCACGCATTCGGATGCCGGCGTCACCGACATCCGGAAGGTCTACGGGGTTCTCGCGCATATGGAAAAGGTCGGCATGCGGTTGCTCATTCACGGTGAATCACCGCAGGCCGAAGTCGATGTGTTTGATCGCGAAACGCATTTCATCGATACGGTGCTTCAGCCCCTGCTCGATCGCTTCCCGAAACTTCAAGTGGTGTTCGAGCACATTACGACGGCCCGCGCAGTGGAATTCGTCAAGTCAGCGAGAGCCGGCGTTGCCGCAACGATCACGCCGCAGCATTTGCTGCACAATCGAAATGCGATTTTCTTGGGCGGCATCAGGCCGCATTACTATTGCTTGCCGATACTGAAGCGCGAGCGAGATCGCCAAGCGCTGCTCGAGGCTGCAACCAGCGGCAATCCGCGGTTCTTCCTCGGTACCGACAGCGCACCCCACGAACAGAGCACCAAAGAAAACGCTTGTGGATGTGCCGGCATGTTCACGGCTCATGCCGCCATCGAGTTGTACGCCGAAGCCTTCGAATCGGTCAGGCGGCTCGACCGGCTGGAAGGGTTTGCCAGTCATTTTGGTGCCGATTTCTACGCACTGCCCCGCCACACCGACAGCATCACGCTGCTGAAAGAACCCTGGGTGGCGCCTGAACACTATGCGTTCGGCGCCGGCGAGCTCATCCCCTATCGCGCCGGCGAGCCGGTGGGTTGGAGGCTCGCACCACCCCAGGAGCCAATCTCCTAGCCCATGTCACAGATTCCACCCATTACCTTCGCCACGCGCTTCCGCGGCTTCCTGCCCGTGGTGGTCGATGTCGAAACCGGCGGATTCAATTCGCAAACCGATGCGCTGCTGGAAATTGCCGCGGTTCTCCTCGAGATGCGCAGCGACGGCACGCTGGCGCGCGGCGAGACTTATCGTTACCACGTCATTCCCTTCCCCGGCGCCAATATGGAACCCGCATCGATGGCGGTGACGGGCATCGACCCGCATCATCCCCTGCGGCCCGGCATTCCGGAAGAAGATGCGCTGCAGCGTATTTTCAAAGAA
>Ga0224547_1000059_pt1 | contig 24076 bp, 19 predicted proteins | sample 714P21014metaG_FD_179908 | JGI IMG/M metagenome (GOLD analysis project Ga0224547, IMG submission 179908) | Peat soil microbial communities from Stordalen Mire, Sweden - 717 P2 10-14 | ecosystem: Environmental > Terrestrial > Soil > Wetlands > Peat | place: Sweden: Norrbotten County, Stordalen...
TTGGTGTTGACTTGGGTTTGGCCGATGCCGTCGATGTAGTACTCGATCGGGTCCTCGACTGTCATGATGTTGCGGGTGTTATCGTTGATACGCTCGAGGCTGGCGTACAGCGTCGTCGTCTTGCCCGATCCAGTAGGTCCCGTCACCAAAATGATGCCGTGCGGCTTGTGGATGATTTCATCCATCGTATCTTGGGTTTTCGGATCCATCCCCAGTGAAGTCAGCTCGATTCTGCCCGCCTGTTTGTCGAGCAAGCGCAGCACCACGCGTTCGCCGTGCCCGGAGGGCAGGGTGGATACACGCACATCCACCGCGCGACCCGCGATGCGCAGCGAAATTCTGCCGTCTTGCGGCAGGCGGCGCTCCGCGATATCGAGTTTTGACATCACCTTGATGCGCGAAACCACCAGCGGCGCGACGGCGCGCTTGGTTTGCAGCACCTCGCGCAGAACTCCGTCCACGCGAAAACGAATGACCAGCCTATTTTCGTAAGGTTCGATATGAATGTCGGAGGCGTTTTCTTTGACCGCCTGCGTCAGCAGCGCGTTGATCAAACGAATGATGGGCGCTTCATCATCGCTTTCGAGCAAGTCGGAGGATTCCGGGATGTCTTCGGCAAGGTGCGCCAGATCGGTGTTGTCGTCCAAACCCTCCAGCATTTGCATCGCGGCGCCGGAGCCCGCTTCATAGGCAATGCGCAACATCGAGTCGAAAGCATCGACCGATACGCGCTGCAGCTTCAAAGGAACGCCGACGAAGCGACGCACCTCCGCCAGGCATTGCGGGGTCACGCCGGGACGGCAAACCGTGTCAGCTATGCCATTGGAGACGCCGCGAATCAAGACGCCGTGACGCTTCGCAAATGGAAACGACAGTTTTCGCGGCTGTTCCGGGTCTTGAAGCTCCGCGTTCATGGGCGCGCGGTCCCAGGCGGCGAAGTCGTGGGCGGCGGCAACGGCACCGTGAACTGCGTCGGCGGATTGGGCTTCGCTCCCTGCTCATTCGTTTCCGACGGCGGCGGCGCGGGCGGCAACGCTATCATTGGGGGTATGGCAGGCACCGCGGGCTGTTTCTGTCCCGGCAGCAGCGTGATGTGTCCGCCATTGAGGGTTTGCTGACTATGCCGCATCTCATTGTACGCGGCTTCGCTGGTGCTCTCGGTCGCGTCCGCGTCGCGCATAATTCTGGGACGAATGAAAACCACCAAATTCTTCTTCTGTCGCGAACCGCTGCGTGACTTGAATAGATTGCCGATGATCGGGATGGCCCCGAGACCCGGTACGCGATCCTCGCTCTCCGTAACGGTGTCCGACATGAGGCCGCCAAGGACGATGATGCCGCCGTCCTCGATCAACACCGTGGTCTTGATGGAGCGTTTGTTGGTCGAAATATCGGCCGAATCGGTGAGCTTCGCACCGGGCGAGGAGTCTTCTTGTTCGATCTTGAGCTGAACTGAATTGCCTTCGTTGATGTGCGGCGTGACCTTCAATATGGTGCCGACCTCTTCGCGTTGTATGGTTTGGAAGGGGCTGCTCGTGCCCCCCACGGACTGGGTCGTATTCGAAAAAGACCCGGTAATGAGCGGGATTTCCTGCGTGACTTTCACCTCGGCTTCTTCATTGTTCATGGTGATCAATGAAGGCGTGGAGATGATGTTGCTGCTGCCGTCGCTGCGCAGCGCTTGAATGAGGGCGGCAAAACTGACGCCATTGTTCACGACGCGGCCTACCGCCACGGTGGCACCGGTTCCCACCGTCGAACTGCTGATAGTGGGTGTGCTGGTGACGCCGGGCACGGTGGTCGTGCCGGTCGTGGTCGTGCCCTGGGTAACGCCCAGCACGGCCGATGCCAGATCGACGATGCTCGTGCCCGTGCCGGGCAAGTTGATGATGCCGGCCGGCACGGTGCTGTTTCCTTGGCCAAACAGCAGCCACTGCACGCCCAGGTTCGAACTCTTGTTGACATCGACTTCAACGATGATGGCTTCGACTTGAACCTGCGCGCGGCGGATGTCGAGCTTATCGATGACACCCATCAAGGACTTCATGATTTTCGGCGGCGCCGTAATGATGAGCGCATTGGTTGCGACATCTGCCCAAATGGTGACGCTGGCGTCCACGTTCGCGCCGCCGCCGCCGGTCGCGGCCTGTGTTGCGGCGGGCGGTCCGCCTTGCGCTTTGGCCGAGGCGGTGGCCTGACCTTTGAGCTTGTCGGCAATTTTCTCGGCATCGGCGTAGCGCAAATAGCGTACTTGGATATCGCCGCCCGAGGCCACGGGCGTGTCCATGTTGAGAATCAGCGCCTTGAGCCTCAAGCGCGCCGATCGCTCACCCGTCAGGAGAATGCTGTTGGTGCGCTCATCGGCGATGACCTTGACCAGGGCGCCGCCGGCGTCTGCGCCGACGCTTTGATTCAAGGAGTTGAGGATTTTCACCACATCGGCGGAGCCCGCGTTGTGCAGCGGGATGACCTCAATGGGTTCATCACCGCTTTCATCCATGCGCTGGATGATGCGCACCACCCGGCTCACGTTGCTCGCGCGGTCGGAAATGATCAGCATATTGCCGCCGGGGTAGGCGGCCAGATGCCCGTAGGTAGGAATCAAGGGTCGCAGCATGGGAACCAACTGAGCGGCGCTGACGTTCTTCAAGGTCACAATCTGCGTCACGATCTCATCGGACGTGGAACTCACGCTGTTCGGCAGGTCGTTGGCGGGCAGTTGTCGCAGGTCCGTATTGGGAACGATCTTGATGACTTTGCCGGAGGGAACGGCGACATAGCCGTACACCTGCAACACCGCCAAAAACGCCTCATAAAATGCCGCCGGCGACATCGGCGTCGAGGAGACCATGGTGACTTTGGCGTTGACTCGCGGGTCAATGATGAAATTCTTGCCGGTCACTTCACCGACTGCTTGGATGATTTGACCCAGGTCCGCATCTTTGTAGTTCGGCGTAATGGTCGCGCCTTCCTGAGGCTTCGGTTGCGGCGCCGCGGGTAGCATCACCGACACCAGCAAGCTCGACAGCGCCATTGCCGCCGCAATCCTGCGTTTGGATTGAAATTCAGTCGACTTAGGTGTCATGGGTGCTCGCATGTTGAACGGCTTCGACCGCCGCTGACGCTATTCGTTTGAATTTTCATTGGGGGTATTCGGTTGTGGTGTGGCGCTATTGGGCGCCGGTGTCGTGCCGGTGTTTGACTCGCTCTCCAAATCCTTGGTCGCCTGTGCCGCTACCTGTGCGATGTTCAATGTAATGTCCTGTTTTTGACCGGCTCGCTCAACGGTCACCGTGACGTGATCGGAGGTCTGTATGGTATTGAAGACATCCTGACTGCGTTGCGGGTCATCCAGCGGCGTACCGTTGATAGCGGTCACCAAATCTCCCGATTTCAGACCCAACTTGCTAAATATCGCTCTATTTCGTCCAGGATAAGCTCGAAAGCCTCTCAGTTTTCCCGCGGCGTTGTCGTACGAGGCCACGGTGCGCATCACTTGGTCAAGAATGCCGGGGTCCTGCTGAACCATTCGCCGGATGTTGTCGACTGCCGCCACGGTGCGTGGATCGCCCGCGGGGCGGCGCACTACCGCCGCCCCGCGGGCGGATGGCGGTAGCTGTCGCGGTAGCAGCAACGTTTCCAGCGCGCCGCCTCGATCCAAAATGACATGATCGAGGTAGACCGAATGCAAAGACGCGCCGCCGATGCGCTCGCCGACCGAATAGACCTTCGCAGCACTGCCGGCGTCGCTGATGATGGCCACCCCGCGTTTCGGGTTTTGGGTGGCAATGGTACCGGCCAGCAGCAGATTGGCGGAGCTTTGGGGAGCGCTGGCGGGGTCTTGAGTGGATGGGTCGGCCACCGCGACACCGAACAAATGGGCCGAAACGACCGTTTGGATGTCCACTCCCGAGCGCTGCGGACGGGGCACGGCAACCGTGGCAACCGGTTGCGGGGACTTTAAGGGCTTGGATATAAGCGAATAACCGATCTGCAGCAGCTGCAGCAGAATCAGCGCAGCAAACACCATAGATACCAGCTTAGGTCCCTGGGTTTGCAGCCGGGATCGCCATTCATTAGTGCGCGTATCGATCATTTAAGGTGTTTAAACGTCGTGACGTTAGTCGCGTGCGAAGGCTAGCCATCACCCGCGGTGGTAACCGTGGCGGCATCATACGGGCTCTGCGCTTGGACGCTCAAGCATTTGTTTTTCCTTGTTAAAATAAAGTGACAGTGATTGGCGACACTCTTGAAGAATCCGCCCCCGACAGCGCATTTAGCGGATCCTGCGACGAGGTTCGGCTTTCATGTCTTGTAAAGCACCTAAACGCGCCCTATAAACTGATAACTCATGAGTGACATTGAACGCGGGCGGGATGGAACGAGCTTAATCGTCGAGGAAGCGGCGCCCAAGCTCAAAAGACCGCCTCTGTATCAAGTAGTTCTGATCAATGACGACTACACTCCAATGGAGTTCGTGGTCGACATCCTGCAGCGGTTCTTCGCAATGGACCGTACCAAAGCAACTCGGGTTATGCTGGAGGTCCATACCAAAGGCAAAGGAGTCTGTGGCGTCTTCACTTATGAAATTGCAGAGACCAAGGTGGCTCAAGTAATCGCGTATGCGCGACAACATCAGCATCCGCTGATGGCAACGCTAGAAGAGGCGTAAAAGTGCTAAGTCAAGAACTGGAATTTTGCTTGAATGATGCGTTTGCCGGCGCGCGCGAAGCGCGGCATGAATTCATGACCGTGGAGCACCTGCTGCTCGCGATCGTAGATACCCCCAAGGTGCGGGAAATCTTGAAGTCTTGCGGCGCGGACACGGCAAAGCTCAAAACCGAACTCAAACAATTCATCGATCAAACCACGCCGCGTTTGCCCACCGGCGAGGACCGGGACGTGCAGCCCACATTGGGGTTTCAGCGGGTCCTGCAAAGAGCCGTGTTTCACGTCCAATCAAGCGGCAAGAAAGAAGTCACGGTGGCCAATGTGCTGGTGGCGATCTTCAGCGAAAAACAATCCCACGCCGCATACCTGCTCAGCATGCAGGATGTCTCGCGCCTGGACGTGGTCAATTTCATCGCGCACGGCCTGTCCAAGGCCGGGGGCGAGGAGCGCAGTGAACGAGACGATAGCGCGGCCTCTCCCGACGCTGAACGCGAGGCAGACGGCAACGGCAATGCATTGGAGAAGTATGCGACGAATCTGAACGACTCGGCGCGCAAGGGCAAGATCGATCCTTTGATCGGGCGCAAGCTCGAGGTCGAACGCACCATCGAGATTCTGTGCCGCAGACGCAAGAACAACCCTCTCTATGTAGGTGAGGCCGGCGTTGGCAAGACGGCGATCGCGGAAGGACTGGCTCGAATGATCGTCGAGAATCAAGTGCCGGACGTGCTGCTGGACGCCACCATCTATTCGCTCGATATGGGCTCGCTGGTGGCGGGAACCAAGTATCGGGGCGACTTCGAGAAGCGCTTGAAAGCCGTGCTGGCGGAGGTCAAGAAGCAGCCCGGCGCGATTCTATTCATCGATGAGATTCACACTGTCATCGGCGCGGGGGCGGCTTCCGGCGGGGTGATGGATGCCTCTAATTTGATCAAACCCGCCCTGGCCAACGGCGATTTGCGCTGCATCGGATCGACCACGTACAACGAGTACCGCGGGATATTCGAGAAGGATCACGCGCTGGCGCGGCGCTTCCAGAAGATCGATATCACCGAGCCGTCCGTGCAAGACACGGTCGATATTCTGCGCGGCTTGAAATCGCGGTACGAAGAGCATCACGGCATCAAGTACGAGGATGACGCGCTGCGCGCGGCGGCGGAGCTCGCCGCGAGGCATATCAACGATCGGCACATGCCGGACAAAGCCATCGATGTCGTCGATGAGGCCGGAGCGAATCTGCGCCTGCAACCGGTCGAGAAACGCGCGCAGTCCGTCACCGTGACACAAATCGAAAATGTCGTCGCACGCATCGCGCGTATTCCGCCGAAGAATGTCTCGATGTCCGATCGCGACGTGCTGAAGAATCTGGAACGTAATTTGAAACTGACGATATTCGGCCAGGACAAGGCTATCGAGGCGTTGTCGGCGGCCATTAAAATGTCGCGCTCCGGCTTGGGCGATCAGCGACGGCCGGTAGGTTCCTTCCTATTTTCCGGTCCCACCGGGGTGGGTAAGACCGAAGTCACCCGGCAGCTGGCCATCGCGATGGGCGTGGAATTCGTCCGGTTCGACATGTCGGAGTACATGGAACGTCACACCGTGTCGCGCCTGATCGGCGCGCCGCCGGGCTATGTCGGTTTCGATCAGGGTGGCTTGTTGACCGAAGCCATCGCCAAACACCCGCACTGCGTGCTGTTGCTCGATGAAATCGAGAAGGCGCATCCGGACGTGTTCAATCTGTTATTGCAAGTGATGGATCACGGCACGCTCACCGACAACAACGGCCGCAAAGCTGATTTCCGCCATGTCATCATCGTGATGACCACCAACGCGGGAGCATTCGAGATGAGCCGGCCGAGCATTGGATTCACCCAATCGGACTCAGGCGCCGATGGCATGGAGGCGATTCGCCGGCTGTTTTCGCCGGAGTTCCGCAATCGACTGGATGCCGTCATTCAGTTCGGCAGCCTGGATCAGGACACCATCGAGCGGGTGGTGGACAAGATCCTGGTCGAGGCGGAGGCTCAGCTCGAACAGAAGGGCGTGTCGATTTCCGTGGACGAGCCGGCGCGGCGCTGGATCGCGAAGCGCGGCTACGATCCGAAGATGGGCGCGCGGCCCATGGCGCGCATCATTCAGGAGTTCATCAAGCGTCCGCTCGCCGAAGAGCTGCTCTTTGGCAAGCTCGTCAATGGCGGTCACGTCGAAGTGACCTTGAGCGAGGAGGGCGACAAACTCAAGCTGGAGACACGCGCCACGGACGCCAAGCCTGCCCTCCTATCGCACGAAGGCAGTGCTTAGAGGGCGGCGTATCAGGGACGGGGTCGCTTCGACCCCGTTTAAAGGTGGCGCGCAGCGCCTAGAAAGTGGCGCGCAGCGCCTAGGAAGCCTAGCGGCCCCGGTAGACGATGCGACCCTTGGTCAAATCGTAGGGAGTCATCTCCACGGTGACCTGGTCGCCGGTTAAGATTCGGATGTAGTTTTTGCGCATCTTGCCTGAGATATGTGCGGTAACTACATGGCCGGTCTTGAGTTTGACGCGAAATGTCGTATTGGGCAGAGTCTCGACGACCTCGCCCTCGAATTGAATGGCCTCTTCTTTTGACATGCGTCCTTGTGGTATGCGTGAAACCGCGCGCATTGTGCATAAAGCACCCTGTTAATGCAATTTACTGCGGATTGGCGAGCCATTTGCCCTTTGGCGTGCGGCTCACGTACTGGCCCAGCAGCAGGGCAAACTCGCTGCGCGAGACCTCGCGGGCGCCGAAGCCCGCCAAGTGAGCGCTCGCCACCTGGCAGTCGATTAACTTGATGTCGCGCGCGCGACACTCATCCACAAGTCGCGCCAAGGCCACTTTTGAGGCATCGCGTTCCAGGCTGAACATCGATTCACCAAAGAACACCTGGCCGAGCTGAATGCCATACAAGCCCCCGGCAAGGCTGTCACCCCGATAGGTCTCGACCGAGTGTCCGAATCCGAGTTCGTGAAGCCGGTCATAGGACTCGATCATTTCCGCATTCAGCCAGGTCTCGGGACCTGAGCGGCGCGGCGCGGCGCAACCGCGGATCGTCGCCCCGAACGCCTGATCGACGCGGGTCGTGAATGGGCCATGGCGCACGGTTTTGCTTAGGCTTCTCGAACATTTGAATTCACCGGGAAACAGCACCATGCGCGGGTCCGGTGACCACCAGAGGATGGGTTGTTGCGCCGAATACCAGGGAAACACGCCGCGCTCGTAGGCCGCGAGCAGCCGGGTCGGGCTCAAATCGCCACCCGCGGCGAGCAGTCCCGGCGGCTCGCGCAAGGCCTGATCCAGGGGCGGAAACCAATTCGGGTCCGCCTGTTCTCCCAGCCAAACGAGTCTGCTCAGAGTCGCAGCTCCTCATCGGGCGCGCGGTGGTACGGGACGTGCTCATTAACCGCGGCGGCATAAGTGTCGACGCCGCGTGCTTCGCGTTGCGCGTAGTCGCGAATCGCCGCCGCAAATCGCGCGTCCGCGATGTAATGCGCGGAGTGTGTGAGGGTGGGGACGAATCCTCGGGGCACTTTGTGCTCGCCTTGCGTCCCCGGCTCGAATCGCTGCAGCTTCCTTTCAATGCAGTACTCGATCCCCTGGTAGTAGCAGGCCTCGAAATGCAAGCTGTGAAAGTTGCCGCCGGCGCCCCAGTAGCGTCCGTACAGCGCCTCGCTGCCCACGAAGAAGATGGCTACGGCGATCGGTTGCGCTCCGACGCGCGCGACTTTGAGCATCAGTTCACTGGGCATCGCGGCGCTCACGCGCTTGAAAAAATCCAGGTTCAGGTAGGGCTCGTGGCCGTGACGATGAAAAGTCTCCGCATAGAATTCATAGACGATGTCCCACAGGGAAGCAGTCATGTCACCCCCGTGCAGGGTGTCGAATTCGATGCCGGCTTCGGCAACGCGCCGACGCTCGCGTTTGGCCTTCTTGCGCTTCTCAGCGGTGAAAGTCGCGAGGAACGCCTCGAAGGATTCGTAGCCATGGTTGTACCAATGAAACTGACAGTCGCGACGCAGTATCAGTCCGGCCTGATCCAGATCGGCAGCGGTTTCATCGGTCGGGAACAGCACGTGCCAGGAGGACAGTTGTTCGCTTCGCGCATAGTCCAGCGCGGCGCGGACCACGCGCTTGGTGATGGCTTTGCCATCGACATTCGGACCCACGAGGACACGGGGACCCGAAACGGGCGTGAACGGCACCGCCGTCAGCAATTTTGGATAGTACTTAAGACCCTGTTGCGCGTAGGCGCCGGCCCACGAAAAATCGAAGACGAACTCGCCGCGAGAATGCGCCTTGCGAAACAGCGGCATGGCTGCCGCAGGCGCGCCTTTGGCGTCTTCGACGATGAGATGTCGAGGGGTCCAGCCGGTGCGGGCGGCGGCGCATCCGGATTCTTCCAATGCCAGAAAGAATTCGTGTCGCAGGAAAGGCTGCGCCACACCTGCCAGCGCGTTCCAGCTTCGCGCGTCGATTTGCGCGATGCTCTCGAGGATTCGCGCCGGCCGAAAGGTCACGCGTGGGCAGCGCGCGGTTTGACGTGGGTCTCGGCCTCAATGCGTTCCAGGTATTTATCGGCGTCGAGTGCTGCCATGCACCCGGTGCCGGCCGAGGTAACGGCCTGGCGATAGACGTGATCGGCTACATCGCCGGCCGCGAAAACTCCCGCAACGCTGGTACCCGTAGCGCCTCCTTCGCTGCCACCCTTGACGACGATATATCCTCCGCGCATTTCCAATTGCTGTGCGAAAAGCTGGGTATTCGGTACATGGCCGACTGCGATAAATACGCCATCGACCTTGATGGAACGTGTGGCGCCTCCCGCAGCGGCCACCAAGCGCGCGCCCGTCACCCCGGAAGTATCGCCCAGGATTTCCTCGATGGTGTGATTCCAAACGATGCTGGCCTTGCCGGCGGACACCAGTGCGAACAAGCGGTCCTGCAATATTTTCTCGGCGCGCAACTTGTCGCGCCGGTGCACGAGCGTCACGTGCGAAGCAATATTGGTGAGGTACAGCGCCTCCTCGACGGCGGTGTTGCCGCCGCCGACCACGGCAACTGCTTTGCCGCGATAAAAAAAGCCATCGCAGGTTGCGCAGGCGGACACGCCTTTACCGCGGAAGGTCTCTTCTGAGGGCAATCCTAAGTATTGCGCAGAGGCGCCTGTGGCAATGATCAAGGCGTCGCAGGTGTACGCCCCGTTATCGCCGAACAGATGAAACGGGCGATGGCGCAGCTCGACTCGATTGATGTGATCGAACACGATTTCGGTATTGAAGCGCTCGGCGTGCAGACGCATACGCTCCATCAACGCAGGTCCCTGCAGGTGTTCAACGTCGCCCGGCCAGTTATCCACATCGGTGGTGGTCATGAGTTGTCCACCCTGTTCCAAGCCGGTGATCAGGACGGGATTGCGATTCGCCCGGGCCGCATAAACAGCCGCGGTGTAGCCTGCAGGTCCAGACCCCAGGATGAGGAGACGACTGTGCCTGACAACGCTCATGTATAATTTGCCTCTCGTCTTGAAGAAATCGCTCGGCGAACGGTCGCCGGCGAGCGCTAAAGGTTAGCTGACCCATGGTAAGTAAATCTGTGGGCTCCAGCCAGTTCCTACAAGTCCACCTTCAGCAAGCGCCCTCGATGTTGTTGCCGCACGTTGACCGGGTTACTATTACATATTATTCAACCAGTTAAGAAGTAATCATCATTAAAGGTCTAGATCTAACCGAAGGCTCCTCGTCCAAGAGGCCGAAGCAGAAAGTGAAACTCTCTGCTGCCGTCGCGCGTTCATTGCGCGAAGGGACGCTCTGGGTGCTGGGGGCGCTCGCGCTGTTGCTGCTGTTGGCGCTGGTGTCCTACCACGATCACGATCGCGGTTTCTCGGACACCGGCGGCTTAGGTCCCGTCGGCAACTGGATCGGACCGGTGGGCGCCTGGGTGGCGAGTTTTTTCCTGTTACTGTTTGGCCGCCCGGCCTACCTATTTCCCGTGATGCTGGCCTATACCGGCTGGCTGGTCCACAAAGATCAGTCGCTGCCCGATAGCCGCTCGCGTATCAATACCCTGTTGCGTGCTGTCGGATTCGTGCTGACGCTGGTGACCAGCTGTGGTCTGGCTACGCTTCACTGGGGCGGTGCCGGGTTGCCGACTAGCGCCGGCGGCGTTCTCGGTGAGCTCGCAGGCAGCGGGGGCGCCCGCGGCTTGAGTTTTCTCGGCGCCACACTACTGTTGCTCGGCTTGTGGTTGGCCGGCGTGGCATTGTTCTTGGGCGTGTCGTGGTTCGAAGTGATGGACAAGCTCGGCGCGTGGGTCTTGAGCGCGATCGAGTGGGCCCGAAGTCGCCTGGAGCAGCGGCGCGAGCTGGCGTCCGGCCAGCTTCGCAAGCAGGCGCGCCAGGAGGTTGTGCGCGAAGAGCAGAAGAAAGTCGCCAATCGACCGCCACCGCGTATCGAAGCGCCGGCCCCGCTGCTGCAAAAAAGCGATCGGGTCGAACGCGAGCGCCAGGTGCCCTTGTTCGATGCGCCGAAGTCCAGCGAATTGCCGGCACTGTCCCTGCTGGATGAACCCGGCTCGCGCGAACAGTCCTACTCGGACGAAGCGTTGGAGGCAATGTCGCGGCTGGTGGAAATCAAGCTGCGGGATTTTGGTATTGAGGTCGAGGTCGTGGCCGTGCAGCCGGGACCCGTGATCACGCGATTTGAGTTGCGTCCGGCGCCCGGCGTCAAGGTCAGTCAGATCAGCAATCTGGCCAAGGATCTGGCGCGCGCCTTATCGGCGATCAGTGTTCGCGTCGTGGAAATCATTCCCGGCAAGTCTGTGGTCGGGTTGGAGATTCCCAACGAGAAGCGCGAGATCGTGACGTTGGGCGAAATCATCAAATCCAAGCCCTACGACGAAGTCGGCTCGCCGTTGGCTCTCGCGCTCGGCAAGGACATCGGCGGCGTGCCCATCGTCGCGGATCTGGCACGCATGCCTCACTTGCTCATTGCGGGCACCACCGGATCGGGCAAGTCGGTCGGCATCAATGCGATGGTCTTGAGTCTCGTGTACAAAGCGACGCCGGAACACGTCCGGATGATCATGATCGATCCGAAAATGCTGGAGCTGTCGGTCTACGAAGGCATTCCGCATCTGTTGTCGCCGGTCGTGACCGACATGAAGCAGGCCGCCAACGCGCTTCGCTGGTGTGTGGCTGAGATGGAACGGCGCTACCAGCTCATGTCGGCGCTCGGCGTGCGCAACATCGGCGGCTTCAATCGCAAAGTGAAAGAGGCCGCCGACAGCGGCAGGCCCATCAAAGACCCGATCCGCATGCAAAAAATCGCGCAAGGCGTGCCGGGTGTGGTTGAGGAAGATGTGCCGGAGCTGACCTCTCTGCCCTTCATCGTGGTCATCATCGACGAACTTGCGGACCTCATGATGATCGTCGGCAAAAAGGTCGAGGAGCTGATCGCCCGGCTGGCGCAAAAGGCGCGAGCTTCCGGCATCCATCTGATATTGGCTACGCAGCGCCCGTCGGTGGATGTCATAACCGGATTGATCAAGGCCAATATCCCGACGCGTATTGCATTCCAAGTTTCCGCAAAGGTGGACTCGCGCACGATTCTGGACCAGAGCGGCGCCGAGTCGCTGCTCGGCCACGGCGATATGCTGTACCTGCCTCCCGGCACATCGATTCCGACGCGTGTCCACGGCGCATTCGTCTCGGACCAAGAGGTGCATCGTGTGGTGGCGGGATTGAAATCAGCCTCCCCGCCGATCTATATCGATGAAATTCTGGAGGGACCGCGCAATCCCATACCCGGATTTCCGTCGGACGAGGAGGAGGGCGGCGAAGGCGGTGTTGTCGACGCGGAAGCGGATCCGTTGTACGACGAAGCCGTGCGTATCGTCACCGAAACGCGCAAGGCGTCGATTTCCGGCGTCCAGCGGCGCCTCAAGATCGGCTACAACCGTGCGGCACGGTTGGTGGAAGCGATGGAGACGGCAGGACTCGTCGGTCCGCTGCAGTCCAATGGCAATCGAGAAATCTATGGCGCCGCACCACCCGAGGAATGACATCGATGGTCCATAAGACGTTCGCCCTCCCGCTGCTGGGTTGCCTCCTGTGGTTGCTGAGCGCAACCGGCGTCGCCTCTCCGACGACGGAAGTCGAGAAGTATTTGGGCGGTCTGGCCACTTGGTCCGCTGACTTTACGCAGACCATCGATGACGGCCATGGCAAGGTGATGCGCAGCGCCGCGGGAAAGCTGTTCTTACAGAAGCCGGGAAAATTTCGCTGGGACTATTCACAGCCTTCCGAACAGTTGATCTTGGCGGACGGCAAGCAGATCTGGTTTTACGACAAGGATCTGCAGCAGGCCAATGTGCGCGACATGAATGCCAGTCTCGCCAACACGCCGGCGGTTCTGCTGTCAGGCGCCGGATCCTTGAGCAGCCAGTTCGATGTCACGTCGTTGCCGCCAAGCGACGGCCTCGAGTGGTACCAACTCATCCCCAAGCATACGGATACCGATTTTCAACTGGTGCGGATCGGATTTCGCCATGGCGATCTGGCATCGATGTTCCTCGCGGATAAACTGAATCAGGTCACGCAGTTGACGTTTAGCAATCCCAGTCGCAATGCGAAATTTGCGCCGGAGCTGTTTACTTTCGTGCCGCCGCCGGGCGTCGATGTGATTGGACGCGCCGGCAAGTGACGGTCAGCGACGGCACGTATCGGCCGCTGGCCGATCGACTGCGTCCGCAGTCTCTCGATGAGTATGTCGGACAGTCGCATCTTTTGGGGCAAGGCGCGCCGCTGCGCCGCGCATTGGAGTCCGGTCATCCGCATTCCATGATTCTGTGGGGACCGCCCGGAACCGGCAAGACGACGCTGGCACGACTGGTTGCCCAGGGAGCGAACGCCGAATTCGTCGGGCTCTCAGCGGTGCAGGCGGGAATTAAAGATATTCGTGCCGTGGTTGAGCAGGCGCGCAGTTTGCGCGGCACGCGGGGCACGGTTTTATTTCTCGACGAGGTACACCGCTTCAATAAGGCGCAACAGGACGCGTTTCTTCCTTATGTCGAAGACGGAACGCTGATCTTTATCGGCGCGACGACTGAGAATCCATCGTTTGAAGTCAATAACGCTTTGCTGTCGCGCGCGCGCGTCTATGTACTGAAGTCCCTGACCACCGATGATCTGGACAAACTGCTCGATCGCGCCCTGGCGGATCGGGAACGGGGTTTAGGAGCATTGAGCCTGCAGGTGGACAGGGACGCGCGCGAGCTCCTTCTGGCGGCCGCGGACGGTGATGCGCGGCGCATGCTCAATTTATTGGAAACTGCCGCGGACTTGAGCATTCCCGACGCCGGCGGCCGCCGGCTGGATGTCGATACCACGCGCGCGGTGATCGGCAGCACTTACGTGCGCTTCGACAAAGGCGGCGAGAATTTCTACGACCAGATATCGGCGCTGCATAAATCGGTTCGCGGCAGCGATCCGGACGCCGCGCTGTACTGGCTGTGCCGAATGTTGGCCGGCGGCTGCGATCCTTTGTATGTGGCGCGCCGCGCACTGCGCATGGCGAGCGAAGACATCGGCAACGCCGACCCCAGAGCATTGACCATGGCATTGGAAGCGTGCGCGGTCTATGAGCGCCTGGGCAGTCCTGAAGGCGAACTGGCCATTGCCCAAGCGATCGTGTTCATGGCGTGTGCCGCCAAGAGCAACGCCGTCTACGCCGCATTCAATGCGGCAACCGAGGATGCGACCAAGCTAGGATCGCTGGAGGTGCCGCTGCACCTGCGCAATGCGCCGACGCGCTTGATGAAGGAAATCGGCTACGGTAAGGGCTATCGATATGCGCACGACGAACCGGGTGGCTATGCCGCTGGCGAGCGCTATTTTCCCGATGAGATGCCGGACCGCAGGTACTATGTGCCCGTCACGCGCGGGCTGGAAATCAAAATCGGCGAAGCGCTGGCGGCACGTCGCGCACGCGACGCGAGGGTGCCTTAAGACAGGTTGTCCATGATCAATTGCCAAGGATTCCATCGTGCTTGACCCCAAGCTGCTGCGCAGCGATTTGCCCGCCGTTGCCGCCGCGCTGGCGCGGCGCGGCTTTGTGCTCGATGTGCAGGCCTTTGCTTCGCTCGAGGAGCAGCGCAAGGGCGTGCAAATCGAGGCCGATCGGCTGCGCGCCGAACGCAACGCCAACGCCAAGGCGGTGGGGTTCGCCAAGTCGAAGGGCCAGGACCTCGGCAGTTTGCTTAAGGTAGGGGAAGCACTGGGGGCCGGTCTGCAAGGCGTGGAGAAGCGGCTTGAAGAAATTCAGGCGCAAATCACGGATCTGCAGCTAGGACTGCCAAATATTTTGGATGCCAGCGTGCCGGAGGGGCGCGACGAGAGCGCCAATGTCGAGGTGCGCCGCTTTGGGATGCCGCGAGAATTTACTTTCGAGCCCAAAGATCATGTCGCGCTCGGCGAGCGTCTGGGGATGGATTTTGAAGCAGCGGGGCGCATATCCGGAGCCCGGTTTGTGGTGATGACCGGGATGCTGGCGAAGCTGCACCGCGCTCTGGCGCAATTCATGCTGGATTTACATACCCGTGATCATGGCTATTGCGAAGCCTACGTGCCGTACCTCGTGCACGCCACGGCGCTTCTTGGCACGGGACAGTTGCCGAAATTCGAGCAGGACCAGTTCGCCGTGCGCGGCGATCCGGGCTTTTACTTGATCCCCACCGCCGAAGTGCCGCTGACGAATCTGGTACGCGATCAGATTTTGGCGCCCGAGCGGCTGCCGCTCAAGTTCGTTGCGCACACACCGTGCTTCCGATCCGAGGCGGGCGCGGCGGGCAAAGATACCCGCGGCATGATTCGCCAGCATCAATTCGATAAAGTCGAGTTGGTGCAGATCGTGCGCCCGGAGAATTCCTATGCGGCGCTCGAGGAGTTGACCGGGCACGCTGAGAACGTGCTCAAAGCGTTGGAGTTGCCTTATCGAGCGCTGTCTTTGTGTGCCGGCGATACGGGGGCGAGCAGCGCCAAGACCTATGATCTCGAAGTCTGGCTGCCTTCGCAGAAAAGGTATCGCGAGATTTCATCCTGCAGCAACTGCGAATCCTTCCAAGCGCGGCGCTTGCAGGCTCGATGGCGCAACCCCGAGACCGCCAAGCCTGAACTCGTGCATACCTTGAACGGATCGGGGGTCGCGGTTGGGCGCGCTCTGGTGGCGGTGTTGGAGAATTATCAGCAGGCGGACGGCAGCATCGCCATACCGACCGCACTCATACCCTACATGGGCGGCACCGCCGTGCTGAAATAACATGAAGCGGGGCTCAAACGACTGAAAAACGAACCGCTGAAACGAATGCGGGCCCCGAAGGGCCCGCGATAATTCGTTTGCCGAAGATCTGTTAGTTGCGGCTTCCCATGACGAGCCGCAGCACGTACCAGAACATCAGTGCGATCGATGCGAATAGCTGCATCGCCGCCGACACGTAACGATCTTCCGGATAGTGTTGGATGATGTTCGACGTGTCGTAGAGCACCGCGGCACCGGCAAAGCCGATCATGGCTACCGAAAACCAAGTTCCCAGTTGGAAGCCGAACACGGCACCGCCGATCATGGCCAGAATTGCCACCACGCCGCCCCACATCAAAATGGCGCGCAGGAAGGAGAAGTCCTTGCGGGTGCGATGCGCGACAACCATGAGACCGCCCGCGCCCAGTGCAGTGATCAACACGGCACTATCGATCGCTCCGGGCGCTTTCTTGTCGGCGAGGAAGAGAAGCGGCACAAATATCAGCGCCTCCGCTGTTACGTAGGCTGCATACGAGAAATACTGCATGCCGAGAGAAGAGCTGGTTTGCGCAGTGCGCGTAGCCAGCCAGCCCACGAGCATGAAGGCGCCGAGGATCAGGAACCAATTGAAGCCGAGCATGAAGTTCGCGATCTGGAACGCGAGGCCGGATTCGAACAGCGCCAACTCGATGAGAATGAAACCTAGGATGCCACCCACGACGTGTGTGTAGGTGCGCGTAATGAAAGTCGCACGGCTGTCGACGCCGGCGCTCGGGAAAGCAGAATTACTACCAGGGAAAGTGGCCATCGTGTCCTCCGTAAGCCTTGAGCGGCTATTTTAGCACCCCCTAACCTTAAGGCGCTGATTTAGCCGGTTTAAGGGAATATAGGGCTAAGTGGCGGCGGTTCAATGGCTTAGCGGCCGGGCAGACGCATATTTTGTCGGGTAGAATCGCGCCGCAACCCGCCGGAGAGGTGGCAGAGCGGTTGAATGCACCGGTCTTGAAAACCGGAGGCCCTTTACGGGGCTCGTGAGTTCGAATCTCACCCTCTCCGCCACAAAAATAAAAAGAGGCCTGCATTGAGGCCTCTTTTTATTTTTGAAGGGGCAGGGTGCGTGGACGAACTTACCGGAGTTCGACAAAATCGCCTGGAGCGATTTTGGACGCCGGAGCGCTTTGGCGACGGCGCGCGAAGCGCGAGGGCCAAGATGGCCCGAGTCAATCTCACCCTCTCCGCCAAACAGTGAGTTCGACAAAATCGCCTGGAGCGATTTTGGACGCCGGAGCGCCTTGACGACGGCGCGCGGAGCGCGAGGGCCAAGATGGCCCGAGTCAATCTCACCCTCTCCGCCAATTATCGAGCGCATGCAGCAGGCGAATCGCGAGCGCTGGCCCGACAAACCGGCGGCCTAGTTTTTGTTTGAGCAGGGTGCAATTTCCTCGCACCACTGGAGCTGCATGCCGACTCCGGTTCTGCAACATCGGCGTGCAATTCGTTGCCCCTTGTTCGAAACTTTCGGGGGCTGCGTCGCCTGGCAGCGCGAAATGCTGGCGGGGCAAAAACGCCCCGCCGTTTCTCAGGCCGATATCGACCCTGAAGCGACGGTCGCGACCGACCGCTTCGGAGAGATCTATTTCGCCGCCGCAATCTCGGCGTCGACCGCTGCCGGAAATCCTGCGGGGAATGGGACGCCAGATGCAGCGTAATTGCCGCCCGCCATGAAGATCTCCATCACCGAGTTCCAGCGGTCGCGCCATGCAGAGGCGTAGTTGCGGAACTTGTCGCCCTCTGAGGTAAACGCCGCTGTCTTGGCGTGGGGCGAATACGCTTTGATTAATGTGACGATGGCCGTGTTGTTCTCGGCGAGCGTGTCGAGGCGCTGCTTCATGTCGGCGTGCTTGGCGATGCCCTCGCGCCTGATTTCCGCGAGATAGGACTCCAGGATGCCGGAATCCCGCTCCATGAATGGCTCCGCCTGCAGCTCTTTTATGAGCGCCTGGTTTTCGTCGAGGAGCGCAGCGATGGGCTTCAGTGTGCTAGTGACGGCTTGCGCGCGCGAGTCCTGAAGAACCGAGCTAGCGTGATGCCAGGCAGCGGCCGCGATCAGAGCCGCTACTGCAGCAACCGCCAAGAGAGCTGCACCCGCTTCAACTTTCACTCACGGGTCCTAGCCGCCATGGCACTGTGCATCCATCGCCCAGGTGCACAAAGAATCAGCCCGAACGCTTCGACGTTAGTCGGTGAACTTAAGAGTGTAGGGCAAGCAGCTCGAATTCGTGCTTGTCGGGTTCGCGTAGACGCGCACATACAAAGTCTCGATCGACGGCGGATTCAATGGGCAAACTATTGTCCCTCCAGAGACTGCTGTGCCGTAGAAGTACCTAATGCCGGTAGACGAAGTTGGCCCGCAGTTGGTCGCTAGTGTTCCAGCCGCATCCTTGTAGACATCGAAAATATAATCCACCGTGTCGCCAGTCAGTTGGATAACTGGATATGCGGTAGCGTTGCTTACTGTCCCGCCCACAGCGTAGTACGGGGCTTGCATGGTAACCCTGTACCAGTCCCCCGCCGATGGCGATAACGGACCTCCCGTTATTGTTTGAGTTTCGCCTATGGTGAGACCCAATGTGATAGGGGTGCTCGCCGAAGCGCTGACATTGACATATGAGCAAGACGGTACTTGACATACCCCGCTGACGCATGTGTCGCCGGAAGCACAGACCGCGCCGCAGGCACCGCAATTGGACGGATCCGACTGAGTGCCAAACTCGATGACACCAAGGTTAGAAACCCCGTTAGCCGTTACCGTTACAGACGATACGGATGTCGCAACCGCAGAGTTCCCTTTCTGCTCAAGATTGACCGTGTACGTCCCTGGCACCACGGTATCCAAATTGAAATTGCCGGTTGTTGGATCCGAGTAACCGGTAAATGCGTGTCCGGGCACATAGACAAGAGCGCTAGCGGCTGAAGGCGCCCCCGACACGCACATATCAATCGTTCCGGTGATCGAGCCTGCGTTGGCGGAACCACCCGCGGGGCCGGCAGCGCCTGCCGGACCGGTCGATCCTGCTGGGCCCGCAGCGCCTGTCGGACCGGCCGGACCCGTAGGACCCGCAACGCCGGCAGCGCCTGCCGGACCGGCCGGACCGGTCGATCCGGCTGGGCCCGCAGCGCCCGTGACTCCCATTGCACCAGGCAGACCCAGAGGCCCCGCGGGCCCGGTTGCTCCAGTCGCGCCGGCGGCGCCCGGGGGACCCTGGGCTCCTGTCGCGCCCTGCGGCCCCTGCGCACCGACCGCACCGACCGCACCGATCTCGACCGTGAAGATCGAGGGCAGCTGGTTCGAATACGTGAGCGTCAGGAAGTAGGTGCCCGGAACAAAGCTCGAGACCAGTGAGCCCTGCGGGAAGTTCGCGACGATCTGGGTGCTCGAAACAGTGCTCGCCAGGAAGTGCATCGAGTCGAGCGTGATCGTGGGCGATGCACCGAAGTTCTGCCCGTTGATCGTGAGTGTGTTGTGCACGGGATCGACCGTTGTGCTCAAAACGATCGGAAACCCCGACGCTCGCGCCACGAGCGGCATCGCGAGGATGCATAGGGCAAGGAATCTCAGCACGGCTTTCGCATGTTCCATTGGTTTCCCATTGGTCGCGAACGGCTTGCCGCGGCTCACGCGTTGACGTGCGCCGCGCGGCCACCGTCCCCGAATTCGTTCTTCTTTTCAGCGGGGAGTCTACTCGCGAAAATCAACCCTCGGCAATCGGAATTTGGGTGGTCGGCGGCGCAAAGGACCCATCCGGATCCGGATGGAAGGGCTGCCGCTCCTTTGTTGCTGTGCAGCGCGCCTCAGAGGGAGAGCGCCGCCTCAGGGGTGGTCGAGCATCTCGCGGATGCGGGCCTCAAAGACCGAGTACGGCTGGGCTCCGACGATTTTCACGCCCTCGAACTTCCCCTTTTGACCGGTCCGGCCAAGGATGAAGGTCGGGGTTCCCTGCACCCCGACGTCGGCCGCATCCTTCGCATCCTGCTCGATGAGCGCATCGTACCGTTTGGCGTCGACGCAGGCCGCGAACGCCGGCACGTCGAGCTGCAGGGATCCGGCGTACCCGAGGATGTCGTCTCGTGAGAGCTTCTCCTGGTTCGTGATCATGAGGTGCCGAAGCTCCCAGAACCCGTGCTGCTCCCCCGCGCAGCGCGCGGCGCTCGCGGCCTGTGGCGCGTGATCGTGCGTCGGCAGTGGCAAGTCACGGCTCACGTACCGGACCTTTCCCGTGTCCACAAAGTTCTTCTTGATCTCATCGAACACCGTCGAGTGGAACTTGCGGCAGAACGGGCACTGGTAGTCGGCGAACTCTATGAACGTGAGCGGGGCCTTGTCGCTCCCAAGCGCGTTGGAATCCCGGATTGCGACCGCCACCTTCTCCGGCTGCGCGGGCGCCACAGCGGGCTGAGCGGCAACGGCGGGCTGCGAGTTCTTCTCGAGGAGTTCGCGGATCTTCTTGAGCTCCGCGAGGATCGCATCCGCTTGCGACTTCGTGATGCCGGGGTCGGCTGCGTACGCGCCCGCGGAAGCCAGCACCACTGCCAGCGGGAGGCCTGCAAACCATGCGGTCTTTCTCGTGAGACGTCCCGACATTGCGTGACTCCAGGATCGGCTGCGCGCGGGTGAATCTAACTCGGACGCCAGATCGGCGCAACGCGACGCCGGAGCGCCTTGACGACGGCGCGCGGAGCGCGAGGGCCAGGATGGCCCGAGTCTCAAAATCGCCTGGAGCGATTTAGGACGACGCGCAGCGTCGGCCCGAAGGGCTGCGGCCAGGATTGGCCGCAGCAATCTCACCCTCTCCGCGCCCTATGTTGATAACGCCTGTTGCATCACACCGCCCCCGAGCTGTTCGTTGCCACAGGGGCAACGCGGAGCATCGTCCGATCAGATCATTGCCGGAAGCATGTGGTTAGTCGAGCCCTTACGTATTATTCGATCGCGAACTGCCTACTGTGGCGTTAACAAAATAAAGTGTGAAGGCTCTCCCTTCCGCCTAGCGGAACAAACAATCTGCCCGCCGTCGTTGATGCTGAACGCATCCTGCAATACCCATGGTGTTCCCGCGGGACGGAAATCATTCAGATCTGTCATTCGACCTTTCCGCCACAGGAAGGCATGACGTTTTGTGTTTGTGATATTCGATGCGCCGACCACTTCGCCGTGGTTGTTGACCCCGGATGCCTTACTGGGATCGCTGCCGAGCGTGCCCAAATCCCGCATAGCGCCATCGGTATATAGAAAGGCATGAACCCCATCAGGTGTGTCACTGAAGCCAACAATTTGACCCAGATCGTTGATTGCTCTCGCGCTACTGCCCGCTCCGTGTGGCAGGGTTCCGAGGTCCATAATCTTCAGATGCGTCCATGAGACCGCATGATTGGCTTTCCCATTGAAATCAGCCGCCCCTGCGATCACGTCGGAATTGTTGATGGCGAAGGCAGCACTCGACTTTCCGGAAGGAAGCGTGCCTAGGTCAGACATACTAGAGTTCGAAATCACAAATGCATGGCGCGCACCATTGGCAGTATTCGCGGTGCCGACCACTACATCTTTGTCATTCAAACTCAAGACGCGACTATCACGCCCACCCAATCCGGGAACAATCTGGATGTGCTCACCATGCCGTACGAATCCTTGCGTCGTAGACAGGCTGTCCACGAGATTGCCGCTGGTATTCATCCATCCGCCAACGTCGCCGCTGCCATTGATGGCATGGGAAATCATGTTGGGATAGCCCGACATCTTGTCAATCAACGTGGAGTGACCGTTGTTCCATACCGCGGCATACACAAGGCCGTTAGTCCTGGTCCAATATGCAACATCGCCATTGCGATTCAGGGATACTGTGACATCCGCCGCAATGGCAGGTAATTCGCCAATGTCATCGATTCTGTAGGTGCCTGATGGCTTGGAGAGGGGCCGACTGGAATCCCTCGTAACTTGTGCGTTTGCGGAGTTCGTGGGCGCCGGAGCCAAGGTCAGGCAAACAACAAACATCATCGAGATGCATGACAGAAGAGGCTATGTTGCAAATGTGCAGGCTCGACGGCGCGGAGTGGTTTGCATGACGCACATCATAATGGCAATGGTCATCCTGTCCTTTGGGTTGTTCGCGGCGAGATTATGGTGAATCCGCGCATCATAGATTGTAAGTTCTTCACTTCCAAATACCTGCCTTAGTTATTCCAAGATGGAATACTATCGCGCGCAATCCCCATCGTTTTCGCGCCGCATGTTCTAGCCAAACATCTGAACCAACAACTACGGCATCGTCTACTGGGAGATCGGCAGCGAAACTTACGGCAACGGCTACTACAAAAACTGGACACGGGAGAATGACCTGCATCTCCACATTCAATGCCACTACTGAAAGCTACGAAATCATGAGGGGAGATCAAGAGCGGTCAAGTATGTTCCAGATCAATGCATTGGCGCGTGTGAGTTCCGCGCTTTCAGTCGTAGTTCTGATCCTGTCGCTTATGCAACCGGAGGTGAGCCGCGCGCAGAATGTGCTCACACAGCACAACGACCTGAGCCGATCCGGCGCCAATCCGAACGAAACGATCCTCACAACGAGCAACGTCACGGAGAGCACCTTTGGCAAGCTATTTACGCTCCCGATCGACGGTTTCACTTACGCGCAACCCTTGTACTATGCAGACGTTTCGATTGCCGGCGGAACGCACAATGTTCTTTATGTGGCAACTGCGCACGATACCGTGTATGCATTCGACGCGGATACCGGTACGCAGTACTGGACGGTCTCACTTGGGACACCCGTTCCAAGCTCCGTCATCGGCACGGAGAACATCCTGGTTGAGGTCGGCATCATCGCCACGCCTGTGATCGACCCCAGCAGCGGCACCATATACGTCACCGCCAAGACTTATGAGAGCGGCGTGCAGATATTTCGCTTGCACGCCCTGAACATTTCCACCGGAGCCGAGAAGTTCGGCGGCCCAGTGGAGATTTCGGCAGGCTCCTTCGACGCGGCGATGGAAAATCAGCGGGCAGCTGTCACGCTGGTGAATGGCGTGGTCTATCTCGCGTTTGGCTCTCACGAGGACTACACCCCGTACCACGGATTCGTCCTGGGATACAGCGCGAGCACCTTGCAGCAAGTTCAGGTGTTCAACGTGACGCCCAATAGCGGGCAGGGGGCGATTTGGATGGGAGGCCAGGGACTTGTCGCCGACTCATCCAACAACATATATGCGATCACGGCCAACAGCACGCAAAGCGAGGAGAATGCGGCCGACGACTACGGAGAGAGTTTTATCAAGCTCGTCCCAAACGGAAACTCTCTGACTCTCGCGGATTACTTCAAGCCCAACCAGTACGACTCTTGGAATGCCGGCGACCAGGACCTGGGGTCCTCAGGGGCGTTCGCCATTCCCGGCACCAGTTACATCGCGGGCGGAAGCAAGTCCGGTTTGCTCTTTGTTGTCAACACTAACAACATGGGCAAGCTGGACACATCGTCCAACCAAGTAGTCCAGGAATTTCAGGCAACCAATGGACTGTGGGGTAGCCCTGCGTTTTTCAACAACGTGATGTACATCTGGGGAGTAAACGAGCCGCTCAAGGCGTATGAGTGGAACGGCAGCGCCTTCAACACCTCCCCGTCGTCGCAAAGCGCCTATGCGCCCCCCGGCGGAACAACCAGCGGCACGGTGTCCGTGTCCTCAGACGGAACCACGGCGGGCACGACGATTGTCTGGGCGACATCTCCCACGGGCGACCCCGACCATGCGACCGTTGGCGGCAATCTCTACGCCTACGACGCCACCAATCTTTCCCATCTCCTGTGGAGCACCTCGCAAGACTCGTCGCGCGACAGCTACGGGAATTTCGCCAAGTTCTGCGCTCCTACGATCGCCAACGGCAAGGTTTACATGGGAACCGATTCCGAGCAGGTTGCTGTTTACGGCTTACTCTCGACTACCTGCCCGCCCACCGCGATCGTTCCGTACATCTCAGTGGCAGGCGTTTGGAGCCCAGCCCCCGAAAGCTCCGTCACCGTCGCTTCGGGAACCGTTGTGGAC
>Ga0224547_1000060_pt1 | contig 23767 bp, 18 predicted proteins | sample 714P21014metaG_FD_179908 | JGI IMG/M metagenome (GOLD analysis project Ga0224547, IMG submission 179908) | Peat soil microbial communities from Stordalen Mire, Sweden - 717 P2 10-14 | ecosystem: Environmental > Terrestrial > Soil > Wetlands > Peat | place: Sweden: Norrbotten County, Stordalen...
ACCCGAGCCGGATGTCACGCCGCAAGTCTTGGCGCGGCTCGAGGAGTATCGCGCGTGCGCAACTTTTTTTTGCGTCGGCGAACGCGTGCTGCGCCATCCGGATCTCGCGCAAGAAATCGTCCGCCGCGGCCACGCCATTGAAAATCACAGTCAGCGGCACCGGCACAATTTCTCATTGCTCGGACCCAAGGGAATGAGCGCCGAGATTTCACGCGCGCAGGAGAGCATCTTTCACGTGACCGGAAGCCGGCCCAGATTCTTTCGCGCGCCGGCGGGTCTGCGCAATCCCTTTCTCGATCCAGTATTGGTGCGCCTGAAACTGCACCTTGCGAGTTGGACACGGCGCGGATTCGACACCGTGAACGGCGATCCCGATGCCGTGTTCCGGCGTCTGGCCAATCCGCTGCAGACGGGCGATATTTTGTTGTTGCATGACGGCCATGCGGCGCGCAGCCGCAGCGGCAAGCCGGTGATCCTGGAAGTGCTGCCGCGCCTGCTCGACGCACTGAACTCCAAGGGCTTAACCCCCGTGACACTGCGCTCGGCATTGGCGTGAGCGCCATGAAACCCTTGCTGCTCGCAGAATTCACGGCGACCAGCTGCATCGGCCAGGGCGTGGCGCCGACGCTGACCGCCCTCGTCGAGCAACGCAGCGGACTTAAGCGCTGCGAGTTCGAGACCGTGAAAATCGATACCCACATCGGCGAAGTCCCCGGCGTCGATGCGCAGCGTCTGCCCAAAGACTTGCAGATATTCAATTGCCGCAACAACCGTTTGGCCGAGCGTGGCGTGCAGCAAGACGGATTTTTCGACGCCGTGCAAGCGGCGGCGGCGCGATGGGGCCGCCGCCGGGTCGGGGTGTTCCTGGGCACGAGCACGGCCGGCATCATGCAGACCGAACTTGCCTATCGAGCGCGCGATGCGGTCAGCGGGGCGCTGCCGCCGAGCTTCGAATACGGCACCACCCACAACTCGTTTTCTGTCGCGGATTACTTGAGGCAGCGTTGCCGGCTGGAAGGTCCGGCGGTGGTGGTTTCCTCGGCGTGTGCATCCAGCGCCAAAGTGTTCGGCTCGGCACGGCGCATGATCGAAGCGGGACTCATCGATGCGGCGCTGGTGGGTGGAACGGACTCGTTGTGCCTCACCACCTTGTATGGATTTCATTCCCTGCAGCTCTCCTCGGCCGCGCCGTGCCGTCCCTTCGATGCCGCACGCGACGGCATTTCCATCGGCGAAGCTGCCGCATTCGTGCTTCTTGAGCGCGTACCGGAAAATTTGGACGCCGATGCCGTGCTGCTCTACGGCGTGGGCGAATCGAGCGACGCCTACCATATGTCGGCACCTCACCCGGAGGGCCTGGGCGCAAAACGCGCCATGCAGGCTGCCTTGACGGCGGCATCGATGGAGCCCGGTGACATTGATTACATCAACCTGCACGGCACGGGGACACCGAGCAACGATCGCTCCGAAAGTCAGGCGGTCACCAGCATTTTTGGCCCGACCACACCGTGCAGCTCGACCAAGGGCGCGACCGGCCATACTTTGGGAGCGGCAGGCGCGTTGGAGGCAGTCATCAGCGCACTCGCCATCCAGAATGGATTGATGCCGGGCGGCGTGCACACGACTCGGATCGACCCCAATCTCACGGCCCACTACATCAAGGAGAACCGGCGCGCGCAGGTTAAGCGAGTGCTCAGCAATTCCTTCGGCTTCGGCGGCACGAATTGCAGTTTGATTTTCGGCCGCGCGGGATGAGGTTGTCCGCATACATCGGCGGCATCGGCGTCTTGGGTCCCGGCCTCCACAATTGGCCTCACGCTGCTGCGGTGTTGTCGGGCCGGCAGCCGTATCTGGCCGCGCCCACAGCGCTGCCCACGCCCACGATGTTGCCGCCCGCAGAACGGCGGCGCACCGGACGCGTCGTGAAGTTAGCGTTGGCGGTGGCGATGGAAGCCACCACGAGTGCCGATGCGGATCCCACTTTGCTGCCCAGCGTGTTCTCCGCTTCCGGAAGCGATGGTCACATCTGCCACGAAATCTGCCAAGCGCTGGCGCTGTCGACCCGCGAGGTATCGCCGACGCGATTTTCCAATTCCGTGCACAATGTCGCCGCCGGTTACTGGAGCATTGCCACCGGTTCGATGACAGAGTCGAATGTCCTGTGCGCATTCGACGCCAGCTTCGTCGCCGGTCTGTTGGACGCCCTGACTCAAGTCGTTGTCGACCGGCAATCGGTTTTGCTCGTCGCCTACGACACGGAATACCCTGCGCCCCTGCACGCTAAACGCCCCATCCCGGACGCACTCGGCGTGGCGATGGTGCTCACTCCCGAGCGCAACGCGTCCTCGATGGCGAGGATTGATCTTGAGCTCACCGACGAGACTTGCGACAACATGCCCGACCTTCAATTGGAGGCGTTGCGGGGCGCGATTCCGGCCGCGCGTTCCCTGCCGCTTCTACGCCTCTTGGCTATCGGCGTTCCGGGGCGCGCCATTCTCGACTATCTCGACGTGTCGCGCGCCGCGGTGCAAATCGAACCATGCTGCTGAACCGAGCGTGGATTGAGGCCCGCATTCCTCATCAAGGCCGCATGTGCCTGCTGGACGAGGTGCTTGATTGGAATGCCCAACATATTCGCTGCCGCACCGCCACTCACCGCGCGCCTGACAATCCGCTGCGTTCGCACGGCCGCTTAAGTATTGCCTGCGGTATAGAATATGCCGCGCAAGCCATGGCGCTGCACGGCGCGCTCGCGGGCGGCGCGGCGGATGGCGCGGTGGTCGGACTTCTTGCCAGTGTTCGCGACGTGCGCCTCAGGGTGCTGCGACTGGACGACATTGAGTCTGATTTGATTTGCGAGGTTACGCACCTCGCCGGGGACAGCCGCACGGCGTTGTACGAGTTCGCATTACGCGATCGCGACAGAAGCTTGCTCAGCGGCCGCGCCTCGGTGATCTTGGATGCAGGTTGACGGCTAAAGATATGAACGACATCACGGCTCGCGCGTTGGTCACCGGCGGCAGCGGCGGCATCGGCGGCGCCATTTGCCGCGCCTTGAGCGCCCAAGGCCACTATGTCTACGTGCACGCGCATCGGGGTATGGCCGCCGCTCAGACCGTTGCCGCCGGCATCGTCGAGGCAGGCGGACAAGCCTGCGCCATTCAATTCGATCTGACCGACGCGGAATCGACGCGCACGGCCATCGACAAGATTCTCGAGCAGGGACCCATCCAGATTCTGGTCAATAATGCCGGTGTGCATGACGATGCGGTGTTTCCTGGTATGAGCCCGCAGCAATGGCATCGCGTCATCGACGTATCGATCAATGGATTTTATAACGTCACGCAGCCGCTGATGCTGCCGATGATCCGCACTCGCTGGGGCCGGATCATCAGCATCTCGTCGGTCACCGCGCTTCTCGGCAATCGCGGCCAGGTCAACTACGCAGCGGCCAAGGGAGCGCTGAACGCGGCCACCAAGGCGTTGAGCCTCGAAGTGGCAAGCCGGGGCATCACGGTCAACGCCGTTGCGCCCGGCATTATTGCCACCGACATGAGCAAGCCCGCCTTCGACGATGAGGCCATCAACGGCATCGTTCCGATGAAGCGCGCCGGCTCGCCCGACGAAGTGGCGAGCTTGGTGGCATTTCTCGCGTCGCGTCAGGCGGGTTACATTACGGGCCAAGTGATTTCAATCAATGGCGGAATGATCTGATTTGAATATTCCCGGCCTTGCCGCTGCCACCGGCGCGCAGAAGAACGAGCTGATTCTTTTTTATACTCTGCTGGAGCTCACCATTATTGTGGTCGCCGGCCGGGTCGGCGGCGTGGTGGCCCGGCGGATCGGTCAATCAGCGGCGGTCGGTGAAATCATCGTCGGAATCTTGCTGGGACCTTCCCTATTCGGCCTTCTGGCGCCGCATGCCTTCGATTTCGTGTTTCATTCCGCGCCGCCGGAACCCTTGACCGTGTTGTCGAATCTTGGGTTGGTGCTGCTCATGTTTCAGATCGGCATGGAATTCGACTTTTCCCACCTGACCGAACCTGTGAACCGCGCAGCGGTACTGCGTATTTCCATTGCCTGTCTCACGCTGCCCTTCGCCGGCGGCTTCGGCCTCGGAATGTTGATCGCGCACGGTGCGCCGGCGGCGGCTCGAATCAATACGGCGCTTTTTGTCGCCACCGCATTGTCCATCACGGCGCTGCCCATCTTGGGCCGCATCATGATGGAGCTGAATCTGACGCGAACGCGAGTGGGTGTCGTCGCCGTCAGCGCGGCCGCCGTCAATGACGTGGTGGGTTGGCTGCTGCTGGCATTCGTCACAACTCTCACCGTCAGCGAATTCGTGCCGAGCCGCTTCGCCCTGCGCGTGGCGATGGTCGGGGCATTCGGGCTGGTGAGCGTGCTCGTGGTCAGGCCGCTGCTGAAGAAGGCAATTCGCTCGTCGCCGCCGCGCAACGGCAAGATGTCCGCCAATTTGCTGGGCGGGATATTGGCGGTGATTTTCATCGCAGCCATGACGACCTATCAGATCGGTATTTTCGCGATCTTCGGCGGATTCATGATGGGCGTCATTTTGTATGACGAGAGTGAACTGGTGACGGCGTGGCGTGACCGCCTGGGCGATTTCGTCACGGTATTTTTTCTGCCGATTTTTTTCACGTACACCGGCCTGCGCACTTCCATCGGCGGCCTGGGCACGTCGGCGGATTGGGGCTGGTGCGCCGCCATTGTGGCGGTCGCCACGGTCACCAAACTGGGAGGCGCTTATTTCATGGCGCGCCGCTGCGGATTTGATCATCCGCAATCGGCGATGATCGGTTTCATGATGAACACGCGCGCCTTGATGGAGTTGATCGTGCTCAATGTCGGCCTCGACCTCGGCGTGATAACACCGAAGCTGTTCACGATGCTGGTCATCATGGCGGTCGTCAGCACCATCATCACGACGCCGGCCCTGCGCTACTTCATGCCGCGTGCCGGATTGAAACCTCAGGCGTAGGCATCGAGCAGCCCGCTCGCAGCCCGCGAGGTCGCGCTCGGTGTTTGCGCCGAGGCGTCGCGTCGTTGCTGCGCTGTGGCTGAGAAACCGGCGGAGTTGCATTCATGCGGATGAATTCGCAAGCGACGTGCCAATCCTGAAGACCTTTTGGATCAGTGTGCGTTGAAGCCCGGGCCGTGAAGAACCTGGCCAGGCAGCGCACCGGTCATCTTGCCCATGTCAATGACCGGTATGCCGTTAACCAACACATACTTCATGCCGATCGATAGTTGATTCGGATCCTCAAAAGTGGCGACCTCGTGAATCGTATCCGCATCGAACACCACCACGTCGGCCCACATCCCCAGTTTCAATACGCCGCGATCGACCAGGTGCTCGCGCTGCGCCGGCAGTGCGGAGAACTTGCGGATTGCATCGCTCAAGGTCAAGGCATGCTCATCCCGCACATACTTGTGCAGAATGCGTGGAAAGGCGCCATAGGCTCGAGGGTGAGGATGTTCCGTCGCCAGGAGGCCTTCGATCGAAGCGCCGGCAGCGTCGTTGTCCACGGAGACCCAGGGCTGCTGCAAGATCAGCCGCACGTCGGGCTCGTCCATGCCGAAAACGGCCACGTTGGTCCCTGCCAGATCCTTGATCAGAAAATCGCAGATCGCATCGATTGGATCCTCATGCCACTCCTGCGCGATCTCGCTGACGCGCTTGCCCTGATACTTGACCAAATCTTTGTTCACGACAGCGGTGATGAGAATGTCCTGCGGTCCTTTGATCTCCAGCCACTCGTTATCCCATTCCATACTGGGGGCCATCATGTCATTGTGAATGCGCGCGCGCATGACAGGGTCCTTCAGGCGCGCAATCAAGGCATCGGTGCCGCCGTCGTGCGCCCAGGGTGGAATAAACGCGGAGAACGAATTTTCCCAGGCCGTGTATGCGTAGGTATCCGCGGCCACATCGACGCCGCGGGCGCGCGCCGCCTCAATGCTGCGAATGACCAGCGGCGCCCTGCCCCAATTGCGCCGACCCGATACCTTCAGGTGAAATATCTCGACCGGTATATGCGCTTCGGCGCCGATGCGGAAAGTTTCCTCCAACGCGGCCATCTCCGCATCGCCCTCGCTGCGCATGTGCGTCGCGTACACCCCGCCGTACTGCGAAGCGGTGGTTGCCAGAGCCACCAGCTCGTCAGTGTGCGCGTACGGCGCTGGCGGGTATTGCAGCGAGGTCGACAATCCGAGCGCGCCCTGCTGCATCGCCTCCGCGACCACGGACTGCATGCGTTTCAGCTCATCCCGAGACGGCGCTCGATCGTCATAGCCTATGACCATCTCGCGCACGGTCGTGGCGCCGATATAGTGGCCCATATTGATGCCGATGCCCTGCTTCTGCGCACGCGCAAAGTATTGCTGGAACGATCGCCAGTCCGGCTTGATCTCGTAATGATGAAATTGCGGCTGCTCTTCTTTGATGATGGCATCGTTCATCGGCGCAACTGAATTACCCTCGCCGGTAATTTCCGTGGTGATGCCCTGAAATATTTTCGAGGGCAGACGCGGATCGACCAGCACAGTGAGCTCCGATTGGCCCAGCATGTCGATGAAACCCGGCGCCACGATCATGCCGTGCGCATCGATGGTTCGTTTGCGGGAAGCGTGCGACAAGTTGCCGATGGCCGCGATACGCCCCGCGTTGATGGCCACATCGCCCGCGTACCAGGGCGAGCCCGTGCCGTCGATGATATGGCCGTTGGCGATGACCAGATCGTACTCCCCGCCGGCCGCGTGGCTTTTGGATACCAAGACGCCGGCCGCCATGAGCACGGCCGCGGTCTCACGGAAAATCGATCTGACGGTATTCAAGGCTTTAGGGCTTACTTCAGGTATTTGTCAAACCAAGCGAGAGTACGCTGCTGCGCATCGGCGAGATGCTCCGGATCCCGCAGTCCATGCCCCTCGCCTGGGTAGATCATGATGGACGTCGGCACGTTCATCGATTTCATCGCATGCCAGAATTCCTGCGTTTGCGGTGCCGGACATTCGATATCGTGTTCCCCGACGTAAGCGAATGTCGGTGTTTTCACATTGTGCATGTAGTTGATGGCGGATGACGCAGCATAGACGGCAGGATCGTCATACGCTGACTTGCCGAAGTACGGAATCATCCACGCATCGATGCCGTTCTCGCCATAGTAAGACAACCAATCGCTGATGCCGGCGGCAGCGACCGCGGCTTTGAAGCGGCTCGTTTGAGTCACGGCCCACATGCTCATGAAGCCGCCGTAGCTTCCGCCGGTCAACCCCAAGCGCGCCGGATCAATGGGCGCAACCTTCGCGGCGGCGTCAATGCCGGCAAGAATGTCGCGCAAATCGCCATGCCCGAAATCGCGGACGTTCGCCTGGGTGAAGCGCTCGCCCTGACCATAGCTGCCGCGCGGGTTCGGCCGAAACAAGGCGTAGCCGTGTTGCAGCAGTGCAGTGGTTGTCCCCGGGCCCGCAAAGCCAGGCGTGACGGCCGCCGCGGGGCCGCCATGAACGATGGTAATCATGGGCATCTTGTCCACAGCATTCAGAGGCAGCAGCAGCCAGCCTTGCACATCAAATCCATCGTTCTTCCACCAAACGCTTTGCACGCGTGCCGGCAAGCTCAAGCCCGCGTTGATCGATGTCAGATTCCGCCAATGACCTATTGCGCCGATCTCGATCTCCGGCGGTTGGGTGAATGATTCGTGCGCATCGGCGGTCACTCCCGATGGGCATGCTGTTGAAATTCCGCCGGCGCGATCGCCGAATGATTCCTCGCCGCTCCACACAACGCGGGCGGGCGCGATTTTAGACCCCGAACCGGTTGGGACTCCCAAATCCGCGAATTGGGTTTTGTCGCCGGCCAGAAGCTCTGCCTGCAAGTGGCCGTCGCATCGCCAGGTGATCGCCGTCGCAGATGTGTGTGCATCGGGTGTCAGATTGGTCGCAGTGCCGCCGTCCAAGGGCAGCGCATACACATCGCCGCCCGTCGAACCGAAGTCGCTCATGATCCCGGCGATGAAGGCGACCGTCGATCCATCCCGCGACACCTTCGGCATCGCGAGCTGCTGGCGATCATCGCTCGGAGAGTAAATGACACGGGCACCAGAACCGCTCTCGGGAAAGGCATAGAGCTTGGCGGTCCACCAGTTGTTATCACCGTCGCCGGGAGCTGCCGTTCCAATGAAGCCTTTGCCATCGCCTCGCCAGTCATATTCATAGACAAACAAGTCGGGAGGCGAAACCCAGTGCAATGCACCGTTCTGCAGTATGGCGATTCGCTGTTCCGGCGGAGCGGCGTCCAAATCACCGGCAATCGGCGCGCCGGCCTGGGTTGCGCCGACCTCCTTGTTTGCGTTTTCAATGGCCAGCATCCTTAAGCGTCCATCCGGCATAAAACGCAAATGTTCGATCGTCCCGCTGAATTCGAGCAGCTTGACCGGTGCGCGGCCGTCAGAGTCAACTGCGTACACGGAGCGTGCGTGGGTGCCGGGCGCGCGCAAGGTGAATGCCAGGCGCTTGCCGTCAGGACTCCAGGTCGGCGAAGCCGGCCAACACTGCGGTACACGGCCACAGGGCATCGCGATGGTGATCGCGGCACCGGATCGAGCCTGTCTGATCACCAGATCGCGAACCGTCGGCGCCCCGCCGCTCTTGGATGAATCACCTTCGACCGAGGCGACGAATTCCCCATTCGGCGAAATCTCAACGCCGAGATAGCGATGCACCAGACGCTCGGGGGCCTGTGATTCTGCCGCCGCAACTGTGTGTCCGATGCCGATGCAAAGCATCGCAACTGCCAAAATCTGCCTCATCTCATTCCCCTTTCCCGATTGATACGGCGGTTAATTGCCGCGATTGAATTTCAGCACGAGAGTCGCACACCCCAATAAGCCCGCGCCCTCTATTCGAGCAAGCCAGCGGTTCATGTTGCCGGTCACGCCAAATCTTGCAGTGGCACGCAGCGCACGATGCGCAAGCCACCCATATCCCGTCAAAATACAAAACTCCGGCACCATGGACGTCGCCGCCAAAATCAACATTTGCGGCACCACCGAAACTTGCGGATCTATGAACTGCGGCAATAGCGCTAAAAAAAACAGCAGCGCTTTCGGATTCGCCAATTGCAGAGTGAGCGCTCCCAGATACACACCGCGTAAATCGCCCTCATTGGCCGCGCCGTCCGCCACTCCCAAGGCAACTGAGTGCAGCGAGTTGGCGGAGCGCAACGCCTTAACCCCTAAGTAGATCAGGTATGCCGCACCAACCCATTTAGCAACTGCGAAGAACTGCGCGCTGGCCGCAATGATGGCGCCCAAGCTGGTTGCCGACAACGCGAAGTAGATGCCGTTGGCGCTTAAGATGCCGGCAGCCGCCGGTAATGTGCGGCGCAAAGCGCCGCGCACGCCTTGCGATACCACGTAGAACACCGCCGGACCGGGCGACAGCGACAGCGCGGTTTCCATCACGAGAAATAACAGCCACGTCTTGAAGGACATCAAGTCTGCGGCAGCTTCATGCCAAGTTGGTCGAATAGAAAGGCATACGCGTCCGCTTGCTGGTTTACGCGAATCGATAAAGCGCTGCCGATACCATGCCCGGCATGCGCGCTGATACTGAGATAGACGGGTCTTGCGGAGCTGGTTGCTGCCTGCAGGCGCGCGATCATTTTGCGCGAGTGCGCGGGGTTGACCCGCCCATCGGTCTCACCGGTCGCCATGAAGATGGCCGGATAAGCCGTGCCGTCCTTGACATGATGATAGGGCGAGTAGGCGTAGAGCGCTTTGAATTGCTCAGGATTTTTCACAGATCCGTATTCCGTGGTGTTGAACAGACCGTTGGGATCCAGCTCCACGCGCAGCATGTCGTAGATGCCCACCTGAGACACCACGGCTCGAAACAGCTCGGGGCGCTGAGTCAACGCCGCGCCCATCAGCAGCCCGCCGTTGCTGCCTCCCAGAATCGCCAAGTGATTGCGATTCGTGTACTTCTCCTCGATCAGATGCTCCGCCGTCGCGAGGAAGTCATCGAACACGTTTTGTTTGTGGGTCAGCGCGCCTTGTGCATGCCAGTCTTCGCCGAATTCGCCGCCGCCACGCAAATTGGCATCGACGAAAACGCCGCCGCCATCGAGCCAAAGCCTAACATTGGCGCCAAGAAACCCAGGCGTTTCGCTCAGGCCAAAGCCTCCGTAGCCGTACAGCAGCACAGGATTCACGCCGTTCAGCTGTGTGCCTTTGCGGCGAACGATATTGATGGGTATGGATGTCCCGTCCTTGGACTTGACGAACTCGCGAATCACTTCGGTGTCGGAGAATGACACCGGACTGGTCTGCGCGAGCTGGGTGTCGGACGCCTTTGCCGTCTTCGAATCGTAGCGAGAGAAATAAGGCGGGCGAAGATAGGTCTCGACGGAGTACAGCAGCGTGCCGTCGCTCAACGGCTCTACTTCGTCGACTGCCGCGACGTTCGGCAGCGGCAGCATACCTTTAGGGGTGCCCGCATGATCGAAGATGGCTACACGCGACGGGCCGCCGATGAGTTCGCGCACGTACAGAGCACCCGGCGTTACGACCACGGGTTCTCCGCCGAATTCACCGCTTGCCAGCATGACCGCGTCGCTTTCCGGAACGATGGTCGCAGCGCGGCTTAAGTCGGTTACACCGGGGTCGAGTTTCAAGAGCTTGCCGTGCGGTGCGCTCTTTCGCGATACCAGGTACAGCGCGCCGTCGGCATCGGCGGTGACCGCGACAACCTTGTCGTCGAAATGCGTGATCTGCTGCGCGCTGCCGCTCGCGCCGATGACATAGTGAGCGAATTCGCCGCCGTCGCCGTTGGCGACCGACACGACGATGAGCTTCGGGTTGTACCTGGCATCCAGCTTGATCTCCGCGACCTTGGGAAAGTCCCTGCCCACTACGTACGCATCCTTGGATGGATCGTCTCCCATCTTATGAAAGTAGACCTGCTGGAAGAAATGCTGCTCTGAGGCGGGCTTGTCGGGTCCCGGATAGCGCGTATACCAGAACCCTTTCGCATCGGCGCGCCACTCCAAACTGCCGCCGCCCGTGGGGTATTGCACTCGCGCAATCAGCGGCCCGAGTTCCTTGCCTGAGTTCACATCGAATAAGTGCAGCGTGCCGTCTTCGCTGCCATTCTCGGACATCGAGACCGCGAGGGTCTTGCCGTCCGGCGAGGGCACGAACCAATCAATAGCCGTAGTGCCCTTGGGGTTAATGGTGTTGGGATCGACGATGATTCGCGCAAGCGAGGGATTGGCGGCATTGGTCAGCACCGCAATCATCGGCTGCTGCTTCGGCGGCTGGGAATAATAGGCAAAAACGGCAGGTCCGACGGTATGCAAACCGCGGTAGGAACTCGATGTCGCCGAGATTTGGCTCATCAATTGCTTGAAGATCGGTGCACGTTGCGGCAACTCATCGAGATACTTTCGGGTGCGGGCATCCTGCGCCGCGCTCCACTCATGAACTTTCGGATCGGCGGCATTTTCCAGCCAGCGATAAGGATCGCTGACCGTCACTTGGTGATAGACATCCGTCACCGCGTGCTGATCGGACCTAGGGGCGCCTGGGTCGGCGGCAAGCGCGACCCCGAAGATGATGCAGCCGCTCAAAAAGAGCACAATGGTTCGACGCATCTTTTGTATTTTCATGGCGCACGATGATCTACCGGCATCGTCATCATGGCAAGCCGCCGCGGGATGAAATGAGAATTGAATTATCCACCGAGGTGCGTCGATGACGGCCGGGGGCTACGATGCCGCTGTCCTTCCGGCCGGTGTGCGTTCGCGCATGGCCGATTCCGCCACCGGACTGAACATGCACGTGCTCGAGGCCGGATTCGAGGCCAAGGATCGGCCGTGCGTCGTGCTTCTGCACGGCTTTCCGGAACTTGCCTACAGTTGGCGCAAAGTGATGCCGGCGCTTGCTGCCGCAGGTTTTCATGTGGTGGCACCCGATCAGAGAGGTTACGGACGCACCTCGGGGTCGGATGACCGGTATGACGGCGATCTCGCCTCATTCCATCTCCTCCATTTGGTGCAAGACACGCTCGGATTGCTGGCTGCGCTGAAGGTTCGGCGGGTCGCGGCGGTAGTGGGGCATGATTTCGGATCGCCCGTCGCTGCTTGGTGCGCGCTCCTGCGCCCCGACGTGTTTCAATCCGTCGTATTGCTCAGCGCCCCGTTCAGCGGCGCGCCGCGGCCGCGGGACTTCGGCACGCGATCGCCGCTGGCCGGTATCGCAGATTCCCTGGCGGCGCTGCATCCGCCGCGCAAACACTATCAGGCGTACTACTCGACGCGCGCGGCCAATGCCGACATGCAGGCCTGCCCGCAAGGCATCCACGCGTTTCTGCGAGCCTACTATCACTACAAAAGTGCCGACTGGAAACAGAACACTCCCTTTCCGTTGAAATCGTGGGCGGCGGACGAATTGGCGAAGATGCCGAAGTACTACATCATGGATTGGGATATGGGGATGGCCGAGACGGTGGCGGAACAGGCGCCGACGCCTGCCGAAATATCCGTATGCGCCTGGCTGCCCGATGATGAGCTGCGGATTTACAGCGAGGAATTCGCGCGCACGTCATTCCAGGGAGGGCTGCAATGGTACCGCAACGCGACCGACCCGCACGCCGTCGCGCGGCTGCAGGCGTTTTCAAGCCGCAGCATCGATGTGCCATGCTGCTTCATCGCGGGAAAAAGCGATTGGGGCGCGTATCAAAGTCCCGGTGCGTTGGATGCGATGGCCTCATCGGCCTGCACCCGGTTTCGCGGCATTCACTTCATCGAGGGCGCCGGCCACTGGGTACAGCAGGAACAACCCGCCGCGGTGAATAAACTGTTGATCGAGTTTCTGGAATGCGAGGTCTAGCAGGCTGTTGCTAGTTCTTGGCGAGGCCTGCAAGAAATCCGGAAACATGATCGTTGAGAAATTTCCCGTCCGCCGGTGCGATCCCCGCGCCCGCCGGATGTCCCCAGAGTGAGGGGATGATGGCCAGCGTACAGTGCGGAATGAACGCGGCTTCATAGCGCGCATCCGTGACCGGGAAGTACAGGTCGGTCTCCGAGGGCATGTAGAGCACCGGCACCTTGATGGAGCGCAGCGCCGCTTCGACGTCCCCATGGAATGGCGCCGTCTTGCCCACGTCGTGGAACTCCCAGCTGTGCATCTGCAGGATGAGGTTGTTCGCATCCGCCCCGGGAATGAAGTTAGTCCGAAAGTGCTCGAGCACTTCGTCGAAGGTTTTACCGAACGCAGGATTGCTGCGCCACAACTCCTGGCGCCACCACTCCTGCGAGAACAGCCACCCGGTCCACACCATGGCGAAAGCCTGAATCCCCTTGGTCGGCGGAGTCGTGTAATCGCCGCCGTTGAACGTTGGGTCTGCGGTGAGCGCCGCGATTTGACCTTCGAGGCGGACGATGCCGTGGCCATATGTTTTCGCGGTTCCCGACGTGGCCACGATGCCGTCCATGTAGTCGGGATAACTGACCGCCCATTGAAATGCCTGCTGAGCTCCCATGGAGAATCCGATCACCGCGCGTACATGCTGCACATGCAGCTGTTCGGTGAGCATGCGATGCACGGCTTGCACGTTGTCGCGGATGGTCATAAGCGGGAATCTCGGCCCGTGGAATAGTTCCGGTGTGTTGCTGGGCGAGGATGAGCGGCCGTTGCCGAACAACTCGCTGGTGACGAGAAACAGCTTGGTCGGATCGAGTGCCTTGCCCGCCCCGATCAACCAGCCGTAGCCGTGCATTTCAGCCATGTAGTGCGACGGCAGAAGAATGGCGTTATCGCCTTTCGCATTGAGTTTGCCGTAAGTGCCATAGACGATGCGCGCTTCCGGCAGGACGGCGCCGCCTTCGGTCTTGAAATTCTTGATGATGAATTCGTGCTGAACCGGCTCGGCGTCCGGAGTGGCTGCTTGCGCGTGCGCGAGCAAGCCCAAGGCGACAATCAAGGCAGTTATTCTCACCGTACCCCTCCCAAACGATCGAGCCATCGAGAATGTTTTTGAAGCATACACCAGCGTGGGAATGCCTCGCCGCGGTTTTATGGCGGGTGCTCGAGCCGGTCGAAGACGGCTTTCATGGTGCTCACGCGATCGACATACGCGTGCGCCGCGTGGTCCCCGCAGCGTTGACCCTCGGTCAGTCGAAACCCGCGCCCGGCAAATTCATCGCCGGCACCGGCGCCGCAAAGGTGTATCACCGCCGCGAGCATCTGCTTGTGCTGCAATGTCGCGGCGCCGATTCGGTGGCGCTCCAGGATGTTGGCGACGCTGCGGTCGAGATAAGCTGATGTGAGTTCAACTGCGTGACTGGGTATGACTCGGGCATACAGACTGTTGAACCAACACGATTGCCAATTGTTCCAGGGTCCGTCGTCAACGACGACGTGGTCGCGAATGCAATAGCGCCTCGCTTCCGCAAAGTTGCCGTCGGTGATTTGGTACATTCCCACGGCGCTCGATGCCGGCCGGTACACCTCGAACGGCTGTGAGGACCAGGACCATCGCCAGTACGTTCGAGCCACGGGATTTCCGGAACCCTCCACCTGGGCAATCGCCGCGAGCAAGTCGGGAGTCATCACGCTGGTCGAATATTTCCGGAAGATCGACGCGTATTGCTGCCAGGTCTCCGCCGGCGATTTGTTCAGCGTTCCGCTGACCGGAAAGAACAATTCCGAAGGCTTGCGCACCACTTGATAAATCCAATTGCAGAGTAGCCATACGACAAGTGTCACCAGGACACCCATGAGGATCTTCGCCGGGCGCGGCGCCGGGCGCCACCAGCGCTTGATGCGGCGCGCCAGCTTGCCGGCGCGCCGCATGAGCTTGGCGGTCCGGACCAGGAGTGTAGGGGCGCGACGTGGCGTAGCTTTAGTCAAGGTGCATTGGTCGCCTTGTAGTTGCTACCTGCCTTTTTGCCCGACCACGATGGTTATACTCTCTGATTCCGGATCAAATACGATTTTGGCCTCGCCTCGTTTGAGCTGCGCGATGACCCTCGCCACCTTGTCCTCCAGCGAAAATTCTCTTTCACCGTAGTCGGTGCCCTCGCGTAATACAAAGGATTCGATCACCGCCTGCAGCAACTCCGCCGGCAACTCGGTGTGCGGCACGTCGACGGGCGCGGGAGCTTCATCATCCATTAGGAGTCTTTCTGAGCATTCCGTGTGAGCCCCTTTGGCGCTACAAGCTTGGCCAACCAGGTATCAAGCTGGGCCGCAAACGCATTGCGGTTCGCCAGCGTGAGCGGCGGCGGTCCGCCGCCGACAACGCCGCTGGAGCGCATCGTGTCCATAAAATCGCGCATGCCTAAAACCCCGCGTATCGTGTCGGGTGAATAGCGCTCACCGCGCGGATTGAGTGCCTCTGCGCCCTTCGCGATCACCTCGGCCGCCAGCGGGATGTCGGCCGTGACCACAAGATCACCCGCCATGATGCGCTTGACGATCTCGGCATCGGCGACATCGAATCCGGAGGATACCTGCACGGCTCGAACGCCTGGAATTCTTGGAACTTGCAGCGCTTGATTGGCGACCAGCGTGACGGCTACGCCGGTACGCTTCGCGGCGCGAAACAGAATTTCTTTAATTACGCCGGGACAGGCGTCGGCGTCCACCCAAATACTGGCCATCGCGCCGAGAATATCACGCTGACTTCAAGCGTTCCCCGTGTCGGCGCGCGCCGCCAGCATCCAGCGCATCGCGGCGTCATCGCCCTCGCGCTGTTCGCGCCCGCACGTATTCGTCGCGATACGATTGCAGCTGCTCGAGCTGACGCTCCAGGTCAGCGACCTTGCGCCCGGCTTCGGCCATGGTACGGCTCAAGTCGTTCGCCGAGGTTGCGGCGATCTCTTGAATCGGTTCGAATCGTTTGGACTTCATCATGAACGATCCGAGGCGCTGTTCGAGCCGTTGGCCGATTCGACGGCCAGGGTGCGAATGCTCTGCAGGTTGTTGACGATGGTGTTCAGTGCGCCCGCAGTCGTTTGGGCTTCCGACACGGCATCGTTCGCATTGCTGACGGCCTGATTAGGGGGGTTCTTTAGGCTGCAATGGCACTTCTTGGGAGCTTTTGTTTGCGCCAAGTCGCAAAACCGGCGACTTGAAATTGACCGCGGGAAATCGCACGTAGGGAGGGCGGCAGCGGCCCTGACGCCCTGTTATCGGCCGGGAAATGCCGTTTTGGAGTACAATTTCGGCCCGAAACCTGCCACCCCTTCGTAATACCGTGAAATCCGTCAAACGCAAAAGCCCGAAAGTGGGCTTTGTCAGCTTGGGCTGCCCTAAAGCACTGGTCGATTCCGAACGTATCCTGACCCGCTTGCGCGCCGAAGGCTATGAGGTCGCCGCGAGCTATGGCGCCGCCGACCTCGTGGTGGTCAATACCTGTGGGTTCATCGATTCCGCGGTGGATGAGTCGCTGGATGCGATCGGCGAAGCACTGGCCGAGAACGGCAAAGTCATCGTGACCGGGTGCTTGGGCGCCCAGCCGCAGAAAATTCTCGATCGGCATCCGCAAGTGCTCAAGATCACCGGCCCGCAGCGCTATGAAGAAGTGGTCGCGGCAGTGCATGAATATCTGCCGCCAAAACACGAACCGTTTGTCGATTTAGTGCCCGCGCAAGGCATCAAGCTCACGCCGCGTCACTATGCGTACTTGAAGATCTCGGAGGGCTGCAATCATCGCTGCAGCTTTTGCATCATTCCCTCGATGCGCGGCGACCTTGTAAGCCGGCCGGTCGGTGCGGTGCTGCGCGAAGCCGAACAATTGGTGCGCGCCGGCGTCAAGGAAATCCTCGTCATTTCCCAGGACACGAGCGCCTACGGCGTCGACCTCAAGTACGCGGCTGAAACCTGGCGCGATGTGTCGCGCCGCGCCCGCTTTTATGACTTGGTTGCCGCACTCGGCGAATTGGGCGCCTGGATCCGCCTGCACTATGTGTATCCCTATCCGCATGTCGATCAGGTCATCGAACTCATGGCGGCGGGCAAAGTCCTGCCGTATCTGGACATCCCCTTCCAGCACGCCAGCGCCCGTATCTTGAAATTGATGAAGCGCCCCGCGGCGGCCGAAAATACCTTGGAGCGCATCGCCGCCTGGCGTCGCGTCGTACCCGACATCACGATTCGCAGCACTTTCATCGTGGGTTTCCCGGGCGAAACCGCCGAGGACTTCGAGGAGCTTCTCGACTGGATGCGCGTCGCGCAGCTGGATCGCGTGGGCTGCTTCGAATACTCGCCGGTCGAGGGCGCCGCAGCCAATGCGCTGAAGGAAACGCCGGTCCCCCCGGAACTCAAGGCCGAGCGCCGCGGCCGCTTCATGGAACTTGCGGCGCAGATCAGCGCCCAACGCCTCAAGCAAAAGATCGGCCGTAAGCTGCCCGTGTTGATCGATCGCATCGACTTGGGCAGCGATGTCGCCATTGCGCGCTCCAGCAGCGACGCCCCGGAAATCGACGGCACGGTGAGAATCGTGGGCGCTCGCGGCTCCGCCAAGGGCCTAATGGTGGGCTCACTGGTCGATGTGCAGATCACGGCGGCGGGCGACTATGATCTCGAAGCGAGATTGATCCCCTAATTTTGCAACCCCGGTGCGCAAGGCGCGCACCTTTTTCGGAGAACACCTTTGGAAATTTCTGCAGACAAAGTCGTACTCATCCATTACACCCTCAAGGACGATGACGGCGGCGTCATCGACAGCTCGGCCGGCAGCGAACCGCTGGCCTACATTCAAGGACACGGCAACTTAGTCGAGGGCTTGGAGAAGGCACTCGAGGGCAAGCAGGACGGCAGCAGCGTCGCGGTGTCGGTTACACCTGAGGAGGGTTACGGCAAGTATGATCCTAAGCTGATCCAACGCGTGCCGAAGCGCACGCTGCAGGGCTCCGGCGAGGTCAAAAAAGGCATGCAATTCAAGGCGCGGACCCCGGACGGCATGCGCCTTTTTACGGTTACCGGGGTCACGGGCGACATGGTGACGCTCGATGGCAATCATCCGCTTGCCGACAAGACCTTACATTTCGATGTACAGATCGTGGCAGTACGCGAGGCGACTTCGGAAGAGTTGGAACACGGTCACGTGCATGGCGCCGGCGGCCACCACCACTGAGAGCCAGCCTAAGCTCCTAGAGAAATTTGAACAAAGACAGCCCTTGGGTCTGCGAAATGGCCTGCAATGCAGCGCTCAAGGTGGTGTTTGCTGATCGAGCGTGGTGATGGCGGACGCGTAATCCAGGCTCTGCAAGGTCGAGATGGATTGCTGTAACTGCGTTTGCTGACTGGCCGCGACCGATTGCTGCGTAGTAATGGTATTTAGACGCCCGCCGACGCTGGCTTGGGCGGAAGCGGGCGGCGCGTCAAAATGGGCATTGAAGCTCCGGAACAACTCGCCATCCGGCGAAAAGACGTCGCCTAAACGACCCCAGGGCGTCGTTGACCGCGCTGCGGTCGGATTTTACTTATCTGGATGCCCGGCTTACATATCTTTGCGGCATTTGTCGAGCCCTTCGCTATCGCCGTGGAATGTGCATAATGGCGTGGATTCGTAAAAACAATTCACAGAGAGATCGTACGGATGGAGCGACGACTGCACACCCGCCACCGCGCGCGCACAACAGTGTACGTGGTGATGTCTGGGCGAAAAAGCCGAATTTGCAAAGCAAAGAATTTGAGCGCGAACGGCGTGTTTGTTGAAACGGAAAATCTGGGTCTTCGCAAGGGGCAGCAAGTCCAATTGGCCTTCGCGATAAACCTAGGGTTAGTCACGAAGATTCATCGCCGCACGGCGATTGTCGCGCACGTGACGCGCGGCGGCACCGGCCTCATGATGGAGCAGTTCGCGGGCCGCTGAGCTTGACACATCCTGTAAACTGACAGGAATGCCACCCTTCGATCCTCCCCGCTCGGATGCAATCCGCATCCGCGGCGCTCGCCAGAACAATCTCAAAGATCTTGATCTTGATCTGCCGCTGAACGAGCTGATCGTTGTAACCGGCGTCAGCGGTTCCGGAAAATCGTCGCTGGTGTTCGATACCCTCTACGCGGAGGGTCAGCGCCGTTACGTCGAGACCTTCTCACCGTACGCCCGCCAGTTTTTGGATCGAATGGATAAGCCGCAGGTCGACCGCATCGAGGGCATTCCGCCGTCGATTGCCATCGATCAGACCAATCCGGTGCGGACTTCGCGCTCCACCGTCGGCACCATGACGGAGCTGAACGATCACCTGAAATTGTTGTTTGCCCGCGCGGCAGTTTTGCACTGTCGCAGCTGCGACCGTCCGGTACGGCGCGACACGCCGGCCAGCATCCAGGAGCACTTGAGCGCGCTCGCTCGCGATCACGGCGATCCTAAGCTGCTGCTGACCTTTCCGGTGCCCATACCTCCGAACTTCACCGAAGCTGAAATCAAGGGATTGTTGTCGGGCCAAGGTTACACGCGCATCAATGAGAAGCGCGGGATCACTCTGCAAGTGATTCAGGATCGGTTTCGCTGGTCGGCGGTTGAGGCCGCCCGCGCCGGCGACGCCATCGAGGCCGCGCTCAAAGTCGGTCAAGGCCGCATCGACATCTATCCCGTGGGCGATATTGCTGCGGGTAAACCCGCTGCGCCGTGGCGCTTTTCCACGGCTCTGCATTGCCCGGACTGCGATATCAGCTACAAGGAACCCAGTCCCAGCACGTTTAGTTTCAATTCCCCGCTGGGAGCATGCGATACCTGCCGTGGTTTCGGCCGCAGCATCGGCGTCGATTACGGCTTGGTCATTCCGGATTCGTCGTTGAGTCTTCGCCAAGGGGCCATCAAACCTTGGCAGACCGAGTCCTATAAAGAGTGCCAAACGGATCTGTTGAGATTCGCGCGAAAGCGGGGAATGCCCGTGGATACTGCGTGGCGCGACCTGACCGACGCCCAACGCGCCTGGGTCATTGAAGGCGAAGGCGAGTGGACCAAGAATGTTTGGTACGGCGTACGGCGCTTCTTCGCGTGGCTCGAAACCAGAGCATACAAGATGCACATTCGGGTGCTGTTATCGCGCTACCGTTCCTATACCGAATGCAGCGCCTGCCGCGGCGCGCGCTTAAAGCCCGAGGCGTTGCTGTGGCGAATCGGCAATCCAGGAATGAACATTCGCGAATTGATGCTGCTGCCGATAGATGACAGCCGCAGATTCTTCGCGGCTCTCGAATTACCGGCGTTGCTCGATGAAGCCACGGATCTGTTGCTCAAGGAAATCCGCACACGCCTCAAATATCTTGGCGACGTGGGCTTGGGATACTTAAATCTCGATCGCCAGTCGCGCACGTTGTCGGGCGGCGAGGTGCAGCGAATCAATCTCACCACGGCACTCGGTACCTCGCTCGTCAATACCCTGTTCGTGCTCGACGAGCCCTCGATCGGCCTGCATCCTCGCGACGTCGAACGCATCGTCGGCGTGATGCACCGCCTGCGCGACGCCGGCAACACACTGGTGGTGGTCGAGCACGACCCCAAAGTGATACAGGCGGCAGATCGCGTCCTGGACATTGGCCCGGGACCCGGCGAGCACGGCGGCGAAATCGTTTTTTATGGACGCTTGCGCGATTTACCGAACGCGACAGGATCATTGACCGCCGACTATTTGTTTCGCCGCAAACGTGTGGAAGCGCCGCATGTTGCGCAGCGCGGTGCGCCGACCGGCGGCACTTTGCGCATCGAGGGCGTCGCGGAGCACAACCTCAAGAACATCGATGTCACGATCCCGCTGAAGCGCCTGATTTGTGTGACTGGGGTCAGCGGCTCAGGCAAGTCCACCCTGGTGCACGATGTTCTGTTTCCCGCGCTGCTGCGCGCCAAAGGCAAGCCTACGGAAAATCCAGGTGTGCATCGGGCCCTCAAAGGCACGGAACTCATCGATGACGTTGTCATGGTCGATCAGAGCCGCATCGGCCGCACCACGCGCTCGAATCCCGCAAGTTACGTCGGCGCGTTCGATGCCATCCGCGATTTGTTCGCGCGTCTGCCCGAAGCACGCGAACGCAAGTACACCGCGGGCACATTCAGCTTCAATGCCGGGAATGGCCGATGCCCAGGTTGCGGCGGCAATGGCTTTGAGCATGTCGAAATGCAATTCCTTTCGGATGTGTACCTGCGCTGCCCCGATTGCGACGGCCGCCGCTATCGGCCCGAGGTGCTCGAAGTCAAATTGTCTCGCGGCTCTTTTCCGCCCAAGAGCATTGCCGATGTTCTCGACCTGACCGTGTCCGGAGCGCTCAAGTTTTTCTCCACGGATGCGGAGGTTTGCCTGCGATTGGCGCCTCTGGCCGAGGTTGGACTCGATTATCTGCGGCTCGGCCAACCCGTACCGACGCTTTCCGGCGGTGAAGCCCAACGCCTGAAACTGGCGGGTCATTTGGCGGACAGTGCAGTGCGGCTGCGCGGCCATGACGGCCCTCGCCGCGGTTCGCTGTTTTTGTTTGACGAACCGACCACCGGCCTGCATTTCGACGATGTCGCGAAGCTGTTGCGCGCCTTCAGGCGGCTGATCGAGGCCGGGCATTCCCTGCTGGTGATCGAGCACAATTTGGATGTGATCCGCGCGGCCGATTGGATCATCGATTTGGGTCCGGAGGGCGGCGAAGCCGGCGGCGCCGTCGTGTGCGCGGGCACCCCGGATGAGATCATGCAATTCGCCGCGTCGCACACCGGACGCGCGCTCGTGGAAGAAGAGCTCGCGGGCCGCGCGGTACACGACTCGGGCAATATGACCCGGTATGCCGAAACGCCCTTGCGCCGGCCGAGCGTACCCACCCATATCGAGATTCACGGGGCTCGGGAACATAATCTCAAGAATGTCGATGTGAACTTGGGACTCAATCAATTCACGGTGATCACGGGCGTCTCGGGCAGCGGCAAGAGCACTCTGGCATTCGATATTCTGTTTGCCGAGGGTCAACGCCGTTACCTCGAGTCTTTGAATGCCTATGCACGGCAATTCGTGCAGCCTTCGTCGCGCCCCGACGTGGACGCGATTTTCGGGATTCCGCCCACCGTGGCGATTGAACAGCGCACCAGCCGCGGTGGACGCAAGAGCACCGTGGCGACGCTGACGGAGATCTATCATTTCCTGCGTCTGTTGTACGTCAAACTGGGCGTGCAGTACTGCCCCGCCTGCGATGCGCGCATCGAGCCGCAGTCGGCCGATGCCATCGCCGCGCGCCTGCTGAAAGGTTATCGCGGCAAAAGCATCACCCTGCTCTCGCCGCTGATCGTCGCGCGCAAGGGCTTGTACACCGCACTGGCCAAGTGGGCACGCGGCAAGGGGTTTGCTCACTTGCGCGTGGACGGCAAACTATTGCCGACCGCGAAGTGGCCGCGGCTCGACCGGTTTATCGAGCACAATATCGAATTGCCGATCGCCGAGATGAAGGTCAGTGCGGCGGGCGAGGCTGAACTGCGCGACAGACTCGAGATGGCTTTGCAACATGGGCGCGGCGTGGTGCACGTGCAATCCGGATCCGGCGATCAGTCCGACGCGGGTGTCTTCTCGACCAAGCGGGCGTGTCCGAATTGCGGCACCGGATTTCCGGAACTCGATCCCCGGCTGTTTTCCTTCAATTCAAAGCACGGCTGGTGCACGAGCTGCTTTGGAACCGGGCTAAAGTTACCGCAGTTCGACGCCGAGCAAAGCGGCGAGGAATCCGCGTGGCGCGAAGACGCGGCGGAACCGACCGAAATTTGCGCCGAATGCGCCGGCCAACGCCTCAATCCGATAGCGCTCAATGTACTGTTTCGCGACATCTCGATCGCCGCGCTGACGAATTTGCCCGTGCAGGATTTCTCCGCACATCTTGCGAATTTGAAATTGGTTGGGCGCGAGCGTGACATTGCCCGTGACTTGCTGGCGGAGCTTTCCGCGCGCACGACATTCTTATGCGACGTGGGGTTGGGTTATCTGCAATTGAATCGCGCAGCGCCCACCCTGTCCGGGGGCGAAGCGCAGCGCATTCGCCTGGCTGCGCAGTTGGGGTCCAACCTGCAGGGCGTGTGCTACGTGCTGGACGAACCTACGATCGGTTTGCATCCGCGCGACAATGTCACGCTGCTGGAAACTCTGGATCGGCTGCGCGCCAAGGGAAACACGCTGGTCGTGGTGGAACACGATGAAGACACCATTCGCCGGGCCGATCACGTGATCGATTTAGGTCCTGGCGCGGGTACCCGCGGTGGTTGCTTGGTCGCGCAAGGCACGGCAACCCAACTCGCCCACCTCGGCGATTCGGTGACCGGCCGATGTCTGGCGGCGCCCCTGAAGCATTCCCGATCCCGGCGCCGCGCGGTTCATCGCGATACGCCTATGATCGAAATCAGCGGCGCGGCCCTGCACAATCTTCGCAATCTCGATGCCCGAATCCCCAAGGGTCACTTAAGTGTGATTACCGGAGTCTCCGGATCGGGTAAGTCATCTCTCGCGCGTGATGTGCTCTTGAGCAACATGAAGCGCCTGTTGTCCCGGCCCAGCACGCCTAAGCGCGCGCGCAAATCCGAGGTCGTGCTGCTGGGCTGCGATGCCATCACCGGATGGCAATCGATCAGCCGCGTGCTGGAGGTCGATCAAACGCCCATCGGCAAAACTCCACGCTCATGCCCCGCGACCTATATCGGATTCTGGGATTCCATTCGCAGGCTGTATGCCGATACCACCGAGGCTCGCATGCGCGGATTCACCGCCAGCCGT
>Ga0224547_1000061_pt1 | contig 23462 bp, 25 predicted proteins | sample 714P21014metaG_FD_179908 | JGI IMG/M metagenome (GOLD analysis project Ga0224547, IMG submission 179908) | Peat soil microbial communities from Stordalen Mire, Sweden - 717 P2 10-14 | ecosystem: Environmental > Terrestrial > Soil > Wetlands > Peat | place: Sweden: Norrbotten County, Stordalen...
GACCTCGAGCCAGAAGCCGAATTCCTTGCCGTAGCGGTAAACCTCTTCGACGACCAATCGCTGTTGGTTGACCTTGATGGGGAATACCGCGGCATAGCGATTCTTATAGTCGTTCTCGGTAATGGCGGTGGCGAATGCGTCCGCGAGATGCCGCAGCCGATGCGCGAGAATGTCCGAGAAGCGAATGACCACCGGCGTGTGCAGGTCGCGCGCCTTGAGTCCTTGAACCACATCGAATAAATCGATTTCGCGGGTCGCGTCCAGATTTGGCCGGATGACGACATGGCCTTCCGGATTAATGGAGAAGTATCCTTTGCCCCAGGCTTCGACCTGATACAGGTCCAATGACTCTGTGATCTTCCACGTGTGGCTGGAGGCGTTAAGCACTTTGGCGGGCGTGTTCATGTGGCGCGCACGATAACAAATTGGCGCTGCATGTAAATGACCGCGTCGTGCAACGGGGCGTGCAATGGGGCGTGCAATGGGGCGTGCGGCGAGGCGTGCAGCGAGGCGCCTAATCGCCTTGGGCTACTGGTCGATTCGGATCTCTAATCCATTCGCTCCAGGAACCGGCGTATAGCTTGGCGCCGCGCAGGCCCGCGACCTCCAAACTGAGCAAGTTGTGACAGGCGGTGACCCCTGAGCCGCACATCGCGGCGACGTGCGCCACCTTTCTGCCGGCGAGGCGCGCATCCCACAGGCGCTTGAGTTCAGGCGCGGGCAGGAATCGGCCGTCCGGCGCGAGATTGGCCGAAAACGGGTGGTTCACGGCGCCGGCGATGTGACCGGCGACGGCGTCGATGGGTTCGACCGACCCCGCAAATCGCTCTGCGGCTCTGGCGTCCACCAGCAGATGCTTCGGGTCGGTCAAGAATGCGGCGATGTCGGCCGTGTCGATCACCGCTGCGCTGTCGGCTCGCAGTGAGATGCGGCCGCCGGGAGTATTCCTCGGCATAAGCTTCTCCTCGCCCGATTCCAACGTGCCGCCCGCGGCGGTCCAGGCCTTGATTCCGCCGTCCAGCACGGCGACTGGCGCATGCCCCAACCAACGCAGCAGCCACCAAGCCCGAGCCGCCAATGATCCGCCGGCGTCGTCATAGGCGATGACTTGGGTGGCGTGGTCTATTCCCAACCTGTCCAAAGTCGCGGCGAAGTCCTTTGGTAAGGGCAGCGGATGGCGGCCGGAATGCGCGCTGACCGGTGCCGAAAGGTCTCGGTTGAGATCTGCGTAACTGGCTCCGGGGATATGGGCCTTCAGATACGCGCGACGGCCGCCCTCGGGGTTCATCAGGTCGAAGCGGCAATCGATCACGGCGACGTCGGGTTTGCCCACCAATTCTCGAAGGGCGGAGGCGTCGATCAATGTACTAAAAGTCATGAATCGAGCTTAGCGCGATGAGTTAAGAACTTCATCCGCTACAATCAAGGGTATGGCACTCACTCTTTATTGGGGCAGCGGCAGTCCTTTCTCGTGGCGCGTCCTCTTGGCGCTGGAGCACAAGGGGCTGCAATACGAGTCGCAGCTTCTGCACTTCGACAAACAGGAACAGCAATCGCCCCAGATGTTGAAACTTAACCCGCGCGGCCGGGTGCCGGTACTGAAGGACGGCGACTACGTGGTGTTCGAATCGGTGGCAATACTTTACTACCTCGACCTGAAGTATCCGCAGCCGCCGATTTTTGGGCTCAGCCCGGAAGAAGCCGGGGTCATCATGCGGGTGATTTGCGAATTTCAGGCCTATGCAGAGCCCTCGGTGCAGAAGATCGTCAGCGCCGTCTTTGCCGACCAGGTTGCCGCGGATATCGACAATCTCACCGATGCCATGCACCTCGTAGGCCGTGAGGCGCGCACCATCGAGGGCCGCTTGAGCAAGGAGGAATGGATCGTCGGCGTAAATTATTCCGCCCTCGACATGGTGATTTTCCCTTGGATACAAGTACTGCGGCGCGCGCTCAATCGAAGCGCCGCGGCCGAACTCGGCGCGCGCTTCCTGCCCATGGAGCGCAACTATCCCGCGCTCGCTCGCTGGATTCACCGCATCGAATCGCTTCCCGGCTACGAACGCACCTATCCGCCGCACTGGCGCGACACTTAAACCAAGCCAAGGACCAAAGACAACATGGCAGGAAAATTATGAGCAAGCACGAAGTGCATGTGAAATTCGCGGGCAGGATCGTCATCGTGGGTTTCGGCAGTATCGGACAGGGAATCTTGCCTTTGATCTTGCGTCACATCGGCACTTCGTCGGATCGCATTACCATCGTCACGGCGGAAGACAAGGGCAACACGGAAGCTGAGGAATTCGGCGTGAAGTTCGTCAAGACGGCGCTGACGCCCGAGAACTATCGAAACATTCTCGAGCCGCTGATCGGCGCGGGCGATTTCCTGTTGAATTTGTCCGTCGATGTGTCGAGCGTCGCCCTGATTCAGTTCGCGCGCGAACATGGCGCGCTGTATCTCGATACCTGCATTGAACCCTGGGCCGGCGGCTATACGGACCCGAGCATGCCGGTGGAGGCGCGCAGCAACTACCACATGCGCTTAGGTGCGCTGAAGCTGCGCAAGGGCCATGAGAAATCGCCGACAGCCGTGTTAACGCACGGCGCCAACCCAGGCTTGGTGTCGCATCTGGTCAAGCAGGCGTTGCTGAATATTGCCAAGGACACCGGCATGGAAACCAGCGTCCCGGCCGGCCGCGCCCAATGGGCCAAATTGGCCCAGGCACTTGGCATCAAGGTCATGCACATTGCGGAGCGCGACACGCAAGTTGCCAATGTGCCCAAGGCATCTGACGAATTCGTCAATACCTGGTCCGTGGATGGCTTCGTGAGCGAAGGCGCACAGCCTGCGGAACTGGGATGGGGCACCCATGAGAAGCATTTTCCGGTGGACGGCGGACGGCACAAGGCCGGCTCCGGCTGCGCCATCTACTTGAATCGGCCCGGCGCAAGCACTCGGGTTCGCACCTGGACGCCGCAGGCGGGACATTTCCACGGATTTCTGATCACGCACTCAGAAGCCATCTCCTTGGCGGACTACTACACGGTGATGGATGGCGAGCGCGTTGCCTACCGTCCCACCAGCCATTACGCCTACCATCCCAGCGACGCCGCCGTGATGTCCGTGCATGAATTCGCCGGCCGCAATTGGCTTCTGCAAGGCCGCAAACGCATCATGATGAAGGAGATCACGGAAGGCATCGATGAGCTTGGCGTGCTGCTCGCGGGACATGCGAAAAACGCGTATTGGTACGGTTCGCAGCTTTCCATTGCCGAGGCCAGGGCCTTGGCACCTTACAACAGCGCCACCAGCCTGCAAGTCACATCGGCCGCGCTCGCCGGCATGATCTGGGCGATGGAGAACCCGCATCGCGGTATCGTCGAGCCCGACGATATGGACTACCAGCGGCCGCTTAGTATTTGCAGACCCTACTTGGGAGCGATGGTGGGCAAGTACACGGATTGGACGCCCCTGTATCAGCGCGGCGAGCTGTTTAGCGAGGACCTCGATACATCTGATCCCTGGCAGTTCAAGAACATTCGGGTGGTGTGAGCCCATAGCAGATGGCGACCACCGTCAAGGTGGTCGTGCCGCCCGGCAGCGCTACGGTGACTTCGTCGTCGAGACGCTTGCCCAAGAGGCTCCTCCCCAAGGGCGAATCCATGCTGATGTAGTCCCCTGCCATATCGAATTCGTCCGGGCCGACGATACGGTACCAACGAAGATCGGATGCAGCGTTTTCAATGCGCACCCAAGCGCCGAAGTACACGCGATTGGGGTCGCGCCGGCCGGGGTCCGCCAACGGGTCGACGATGGCCATGCCTTCGAGCCGCTTGCGCAAAAAACGCACGCGCCGGTCTATCTCGTGCAGGCGCTTTTTGCCGTAAGTGTATTCGGCGTTCTCCGAGCGATCGCCCTGCGCCGCGGCCTCGGAAACGGCCTGGGTGACGCGCGGGCGCTCTTCGTGCCACAACTGGTCGAGTTCATCCTGCAGCCGCTTGGCGCCTTCCGGAGTGATGTACTTGGAACCGGGCGGTGTGGGCGGTCGATATCTTGACACGGTGCAATAATCTCAACCGGCATACAAGGGACGTGAATTGGTTCTTGAGGAACTACCACCGATTGAGCAATTGCTCACAGATTGCGCGAGCCGCGAATCATAAGCTCTGTACCCATGAGCGCTAAATACTACACCCACTTTATCGCGCAATCGGAAGACGCCATCGAGTACAACGAATATCGAGGCGTCGTCGAATTGCTCGGGCAAGCGGGGAGTGTGGAAGGCGATCGCAATATCGCGCGCATGCTGGCGCGCAGTTTTGATCTCGAGGAGACCGACATCCAAGTCCTTCAGTGGCACCAATTGCACTAAAGGCAAACCGATCCCCTAGCGGGCTTTATACCCTTCATTGAAGTCCGCCTCTCATGCCCCGAGCTAACACTCGGGGCTTTTTTTTGGTGCGCCGCCGGCCCGTTCGACCAATCTTTTCGTTATCTTTACCCAGTTCATTCGTTGCTTCGCGGAACCGCTGGGATGGCCGCATGTCGCATGCGCGCAACAATGATGCGAAATATGTATTGTGTCGCGTCAAGATTTGATTAATGCTACGCCATCGCGTTGGGTAGACGCCGATGGCATGCGACCCATCGTCTCGGTAATAAACATCGATGCCGCCGCGCAACACGTCGAAACAATCAAAATTAGGGGAAAATCATGATGCAGAGATCAACGGGAAGGAATCCCGGGGCTAAGTTGTCTTGGGGCAGATCGTCGCGCCTGCGATCCGGCGTCGCCGCCGCCGGCTTGGGCGCCGCCCTGATGAGCATAGTCGCGATGGGGCAGACGGCCGCCACAGCGCCCGCCCCAGAGTTGCAAGAGATCATCGTTACCGGATCATTGATCAAACGTACCGACATCGAAACGCCGAGCCCGGTGCAGGTGTTGAGCGCGGATGCAATTCAGCAAATGGGGTACACGAATATCTCCCAGGTGCTGTCCAATTTGTCGGCCAACGGCCAAGGCACCTTAAGCCAGTCTTTCGGCCAGGCGTTCGCATCCGGTGCTTCAGGCGTCGCGCTGCGCGGTCTGACTGTCGGCGGCACGTTGGTCTTGGTCGACGGCAAGCGCATGGTGGATTACCCCATCTCGGACGATAATCAGCGCAGTTTCGTGGACGTGAGCGCCATTCCGTTCAACGCCATCGAACGGGTCGAAGTGCTGAAAGATGGCGCATCCGCCATCTACGGTGCGGACGCCATCGCCGGCGTCGTCAACATCATCTTGAAGAAAAGCTATACCGGTACCGAAGTCACCGCGGAAGGCGGGACCTCGCAGAAACATGACGGCACCACGGAGCATCTGGCCGGAATTTCGGGAATCGGCGATCTCGCGAGCGACGGCTACAACGCTTATGTTGCGGTCGATTTTCATCATCAAGACCAGATTCTTGCGGCCAACCGCCAAGGCGGGTTTACGAACCTTAATTTCAGCACCCTTCCAGGTGGACTGAACACAACCCCCGGTTCTTTCGGCAATCCGAATATTCCATATCCCGTGAGCACCACTGGGTACCTGATCGCCCCCAACGGTACGGACCAAACCTTTCTGCCGGGCTGCTCCGCCGCTCAGCAAATGTTGAACCAATGTACCACCAGCTACCGTCAGCTGCAGATCCAGCCGGCGACCGGTCAAACCAATATCCTGGCAAAGTTTACCAAGGCCCTCGCAGGGGATTGGACCACCTCCGTGTCGGCATCGCTCTTCGATAGCAAGTCCGAGCAGGTCTGCTGCAGTTTCCAGTCCACCGGATATGCGTCCGGCGGCATCGTGAATCTCGCCGTGGCCCCGGGCGTGAATCCCTCCTTCGTTGCATACCCCATCATCACGGTGCCCGCCAACTATCCGGGCAATCCTTATGGGGTAGCGTCGCCCTTGGTCTACAACTTTCGCGAAATAGGGCTGCCGTCGACGCTCACCGACACCGATACCTACCGGCTCGTCGCCGACATCAAGGGAACGGCGGCCGGCTGGGATATCGATGGATCGCTGGGTGGCATGTATTCGAGAATGGATCTCAAGGAGCTGAGCTTGCTCGAACCGGGCTTGGTGCAGCCGGCGCTGAATGCCGGCTATGTCATCGGCCCAGGTGCCAGCGCCGCCGCGGGATCGCTGCTGGCGCCTGAAGCCATCTCTCATCCGACGAGTACCCTGTATATCGCCGATCTCCATGGGTCGCGTCCTCTCTTTAACTTACCCGGCGGACCGCTGGCGCTCGCCGTGGGCGCACAATTCTTTCATAAGGTGGAAAATGACCTGCCTCCCCCGAATGTCGCCACGGGCGTGCAGGAGGGCAACTCGGCCTTCGCGCTCGGCAGTCAGAATGACGCAGCTGCCTTCATGGAGTTGAATGCGCAGGTGGTCAGGCAGCTCGAAATCGACGGCGCCCTCCGATACGACAACTACAATAACGGTGTCGGCGGCGCGACCACGCCGAAAATATCGGCTAAGTTCAAGCCCATCGAGGAATTCGTACTGCGCGGGACATTCGGCAAGGGCTTCCGGGCGCCATCGCCGGCGGAAAGTCAGCAGTCGGGGAACTTCTTTGGAGCCGGTACGACGTCCGACCCGCTTCTATGCCCCAATCCCGGCACCCCCAACGCCAAGGGCAACTTCCCCAGCCAGTGCAATATCTTCCTGACTGGCTTACAGCAACCGGGCACTACGCTGCAGCCCGTCAAGTCGACCAATTCGACGTTCGGTTTCATCTTCGAACCGTCGAAAATGTTGAATGTGTCCGCCGACTACTACAAGATCAAGCTGACCAACGACATTATTTCGGAGCTGCAAGTCGGAGGCATTGGCGCCTATACCAGTCTGGTCCGCGGGCCGGCGGCGACCCTGCCGTTCTGCAGTCCAACCAATCCAACCCCCACCTGCACCTCGGCCGAGTTGACGAACATTGTGACGCCGGTCGGATTGACGGCATTCGGAACGTTCCCGTACATCAATGCAGGCGAAACCCAAACCGAAGGCATCGACGTAGATTTCCAGTCGCACTTCGATCTGGGTGTGGTCGGCAGGCTCACCGCCGAGTTGAACTACACGCACGTCATCGAATACAACCAGGTGGTAGATGGCGTCACTTACCATTTGTCAGGAACGCACGGACCCTCGGCGATCTCCGGCGATACCGGCAATCCAAAAGATCGTGCGGTATTGACCTTCAGCTGGGATAAGGGACCTGCATTGGTGTCGGCGACGGTGAACTACACCAGCCACTTCACCATTACGGATCCGTCGTCAGGGGTAAATACCTGCGAGGCGGGTCTTCTGTATGGAGGAACCTCTGCGTACGGTGCTCATTTCACGCCAAATGCGACGGTACCGGGGTATCTGTGCACAGTGCATACATTCGTGGACGTAAATTTGTACACGCGCTATGCCGTAGACGATCATCTGGCGGTTCATGGTTCGATCACCAACGTGTTCAATAGGCAACCGCCGATCGACGCGCAGACCTACGGCGGCGGCGGCCAGTTGGCTTACGATGGTTCGCTGATGCAGGAGGGCGCGGTGGGCCGGTTCTTCCTGATAGGCGCTACCTACAAATTCTAGTCGGTGAGCATTTAGTCGAAGAAAGGGCCCCTGGCTAATTGCCAGGGGCTTTTTTTTGCATGGTAGACTTCGCCAACGACCCCGATCAAAAGGGGCAGGAGGGGAAGATGGGTAAATTTGCTCTCGCCGTAGGCTTAGCAGCAGTCCTTTTGCTGTCAGGCTGCGGTTACAACAATATTCAATCGACGGACGAGCAGACCAAAGCTGCCTGGTCCGAAGTGCTCAACCAGTACCAGCGGCGCGCCGATCTCATCCCCAACTTGGTGAAGACCGTCCAGGGCTATGCCGCCCAAGAGCAAACGGTGCTGTTGGGCGTGACGCAGGCCCGGGCGAGAGTCGGTTCCATTCAGGCAACGCCCGAGCTGGTCAACGATCCGGCCGCGATGGCAAAGTTCCAAGCCGCACAGTCACAACTGACGAGCGCCTTGTCGAGACTCTTGGTGGTGACGGAAAACTACCCACAACTGAAGTCCGATCAGAACTTCCGCGATCTGCAGGCGCAGCTCGAAGGCACGGAAAACCGCATCACCGTCGCGCGCAATCGCTACATTCAAGCGGTCCAGACTTATAATCTCGCGATCCGCTCGTTCCCCTCGAATTTGACCGCGATGATGTTCGGCTACAAAACCAAGGCCAACTTTGCGGTGGAGAACGAGGCGGCGATTTCCAAGCCTCCCTCGGTTGACTTCGCGCCGCCGCCGGCGTCGGCTCCGGCCACCACGCCCCCAGCGGCAGCACCCGCACACTGAGGCTACACGTGCGCATTGCCCGCCTCGGGGCAGGGCTGGTCCTGCTGTTCGGTTTCGCGCTAGCCCACGCGGACGTTGCAGTGCCGCCGCTCACCGCGCGAGTGACCGACCTGACGGGCACGTTGTCGGGCGGCGCGGTCGCGCGCATCGAGTCGAAGCTCGCTGCCCTCGAGGCGAAGAAGGGCAGTCAACTCGCGGTGCTCGTCGTGCCGAGCACGCAGCCCGAGGAGATCGAGCAGTACGGGATTCGAGTCGCGGAAGCGTGGAAACTCGGCCGCAAGGGCGTCGATGATGGCGCGATCTTGATCGTGGCGAAAAATGACCGGCGGGTGCGCATCGAAGTGGGACAGGGTTTGGAAGGCGCATTGCCCGATGCCATCGCGAACCGAATCATTGACGAGGCGATATCGCCGCATTTCAAATTGGGCGACTTCGACGGCGGCGTGGAAGCCGGAATCGATAAAATGATTTCCGTGGTGAACGGCGAACCCTTGCCCGAACCGGATAAAAAATGGGAACGGCACGGCGGTTTGGGCAATATGCTGCCGCTGCTGCTGGTCGTGGTATTCGTTGCCAGCAGCGTGTTGCGAGCCCTGTTCGGCAGGCTGTTTGGATCCTTGGCCACGGGGGGCTTGGCCGGCGGCATCGTCTGGCTGTTGAGCCACTTGATTCCCATCGGCATCGGCGCAGGCTTCGTCGCATTCTTGTTCGCCATGCTTTCCGGGGGCTCGCGCAGCGGATGGACCAGCGGCGGCGGGGGCTTGGGCGGACTTGGCGGTTTTGGCGGTGGGTTCGGCGGACGCGGCGGCGGCTTTGGCGGCGGCGGCGGTTTCAGTGGTGGTGGCGGCGGATTCAGTGGCGGCGGCGCCTCGGGAAGTTGGTAATGCAGATCGGACGCCTGCTGCGGCACGCAACGGCGACTCATTGGCGCACGCGAATGCTATTTCCCAGCGCCACGCTCGACGCCATCGAGCAGGCGATTGCGCGAGCCGAGTTGACGCATGCCGGCGAGATTCGCTTCGCGATCGAAACGGCGCTGACGCCGAATCACATCTTGAACGACCTCACGCCGCGCGCTCATGCGCTGGAAGTATTCTCACGATTGCGCGTTTGGGATACCGAGCGCAACAACGGTGTCTTGATTTACGTTCAACTGGCGGACCGCACCGTCGAAATCGTCGCCGATCGCGGCTTTCAAGGCCGCGTCAGTCCGGCGGAGTGGGCGGCGGTGTGCCGTCTCATGGAAGAGCACTTCCGTGCCGGCCGCTTTCAAATCGGCTCAATTGCCGGTGTCGACGCGATCGGCAACCTGCTGGCGCGCCACTTTCCGCAAGACGCCGCTACGCCCAAAAATGTCAATCAATTGCCTGACCGCCCGACTTTGTTGTAGATAGAGCGCGTGGCCCGTCCAATCATCACTGTGTCTCGTAGAACCGTCGCCTTGGGCCTCGGCTTGGGTGCACTGGCCTTAAGCGGCTGCTCGCTGTTCCACCCCGTGCCCAAAGAACCGCCGGCAGTGGCCAAAGCGTTGTCGCTCCCGAAGCCGGTGCTGCCAACACCTAAGGCGACGCACCATTTCGATGTGGATCCCAAAAGCGACGTGGTGGGCTACGTGCAAAAGACCACCGTCGGCAAAGACGACACGTTGCCCGACATCGCGCGGCGCTTCGATGTGGGTTATGAGGAAATCCTTACCGCCAATCCCGGAGTCGATCCCTGGTTGCCGGGCGCCGGGCGCGAGGTTGTGGTGCCCACGCAGTTCATTCTTCCCGCGGCTCCGCACGAAGGCGTGGTCGTGAATGTGGCCGAGATGAGAATTTTTTATTATCCGCCGCACAAAAAGGGCGAAGCCGAGACGGTGTACACGCATCCCATCGGCATCGGCAAAGTCGGCTGGAAGACTCCGGAAGGCACGACCAAGATCATCAGCCGTCAAAAAGATCCGGTTTGGGTGGTGCCGAAGTCAGTACGGGCGGAGCATTCCGAGGATGGTGAGCAGCTTCCCGCCCAGGTGCCCGCGGGACCTGACAATCCATTGGGCCAGTACATGTTCCGCTTGGGCTGGCCGAGCTACTTGATTCATGGAACCAACAAACCGTATGGCGTAGGCATGCGTTCGAGCCACGGGTGCATGCGCTTGTACCCTGAGGACATCGCTGTATTTTTTGATCTCATTCCGATTGGCACGAAAGTGACCGTGGTCAATCAGCCGTATCTTTTCGGTTGGCGCGACGGCACGCTTTACTTGCAGGCCTACGCTGTCATGGAAGACGATTCGCGCAATTGGTCCAAGGATCGCAAGCGCTTGCTCGCCAATCTGCTGCATCCGAAACAGCGCGGCAGCATTGCGCAGCACGACGATGAAATCGATTGGCAGCGCGTCGGCGACTTGGCGCATTCACCGCGTGCGGTGCCGGTACCGGTTACCGGCGGGGGCGACGGCGTCGATGCCGTCATCGCGCGAGGGGTGCTGGTGCAAAACATACTGCCGGAAGGCTCCAACTGGGATGGGCAGTCAGGCTTGCTCGTGGATGAAAAGACCTTCAATGACTTGCTAAACGGACGTGACAAGGCGCCGGTAGGAATTCCATGACGCGTTGGTGCCTGGCGGGTCTCGCATTCGCCATGTCGAGCGGCTTAAGCTTGAGCGCCGAGCGCGTCGACATAGGCCCCATCGATCCGAACTTCGACTATCACTCTTACGCCAACGTGGATCAATTTCGAGTCACGCACTTGGAACTTGATCTACGGGTGGATCTCAAGGGCAAGTCCATCACCGGTGTCGCCGCGTTGGAGTTAAAGCGCGTCGATCCGCGCGCCACGCAGGTCGTGCTCGATACCAGGGACCTCATGATCTTGGACGTGACCCAAAAGGCCACCGATGTCCTGGGCGCAACCGGCAAAAATCAAACGATATGGGTCAGCCGGCCGTTCCACTTGGAGAAACCCGATCCAATTCTTGGCAGCGCGTTGGTGATCGAACTGCCGCTCTCGAGGCGAGGCAGCGAATCCATCAGAATCGACTACGAAACACTGCCGGCTTCCGCGGCGCTGCAATGGTTGACGCCGAAACAAACCGCCCGGCACAAGGCGTTTCTCTATACGAATTCCGAGCCCATCGGCGCGCGCAGCTGGATTCCCTTGCAGGACACGCCGCAGGTGCGAGCCACCTACAAGGCCAAAGTGCATACCGATTCGGATGTGCGCGCGGTCATGAGCGCCGAGAATGATCCGAAAGCGAAGCGCAACGGCGAATACACCTTTGACATGCCGCAGCCCGTGCCTTCGTATCTGATCGCGCTCGCGGTGGGCGACCTGGAATTTCAGGAAACCGGGCCACGCACCGGTGTATACGCGGAAAAGTCCATGATCAAGGAGGCTGCCAAGGAATTCGCGGATACCGAATCGATGATACAGGCGAATGAGAAGATGTTCGGGCCCTATCGTTGGTCGCGCTACGACGTGCTGGTGATGCCACCGAGCTTTCCGGAAGGCGGCATGGAGAATCCGCGGCTGTCCTTCATTACGCCCACGGTCATCGTGGGCGATAAGAGTCTGGTGTCGGTGATTGCGCACGAACTGGCGCATTCTTGGGCGGGAAACCTGGTCGGCAATGCCACGTGGCGCGATTTGTGGCTCAACGAAGGCTTCACCGACTATATGGAAAGCCGCATCATGACCGCGGTGTATGGCGAGCAGCGGGCCTCCATGGAAGCCGTACTCGGATTGAATTCGCTGCGGGCCGATCTTGCGAAGCTGAAACCCGCCGACCAGATTCTCGCGATCGATCTGCGCGACCGCGACCCGGATGAAGTGTTCAGCGAAATTCCCTATGAAAAGGGCCGGCTGTTCTTGAATTACCTCGACGCCAAGTTCGGCAGGGAGCGCTTCGATGCGTTCCTGCGCGGCTATTTCGATCATTTTGCCTTCAAGAGTATCACCACCGAACAGTTCTTGGCGTACCTGCAGGAGAACCTACTCGATCGATTTCCAGGCATCGTGACCCGCGGTCAAGTCAATGCCTGGGTCTTCGGGCCTGGGTTGCCCGCGGATGCCGTGCTGCCGGTCACCACGATGTTTGGGCCGGTGGACGAGGCGAGAGCGGCGTGGCTCGCCGGAAAACTCGCGCAGAAGAAATTGGGCGCGGATTGGATCGCTCAGCAATGGCTGTACTTCCTGAACAACATGCCCGCGACTCTGCTGCCTTCGCAAATGGCCGATCTCGACAAGACATTTGGATTCAGCAAGAGCCCGAATGCGGAGATCGCGCATAGCTGGTTCAAGCTGGTCATCGCGAATGACTATCAGCCGAGCTTTCCGCGTCTCGAGGAATACTTGAATACTGTCGGACGCCGCAAGCTGATTGCGCCGCTGTACGAGGCACTGATGAAAACGCCCTCAGGCGCGGTCGTCGCAAAGCGCGTCTTCGCCAAGGCACGCCCCGGTTACCATCCGGAAACGGTCAAGGCGATCGAAGCCATCGTGGTTCCGAAAGAAGAGACGAGCGAATGATCAGCGAGTGGATGAAGGTCATGCTCGAGGAGATATCGCGCAAGAAGGCCGAAGAGCAGCAGGCGCGCATTGAAGAGCAGCGGCGTCGCGAGGAAGGACTTGTGATACAGTCGGCGAAGTGCACCTCTCATGAATAGAATTTGGTGACGCCCAACAATCCAGGACTACAGGTCGCCGAAGAGCGCGGCCCTGATCAATCCATTTCGCGCACTTCAACGGCGCGCACCGCCTTCGTCGGCCGCACGCTGCGCGGTCCCGTCAATCGTCCCGTCCTCATCAAGAGCTTCGCGGAATTCCAGCACGTATTCGGCGGCCTGTGGCAGCCCAGCCTCTTAGGCTACGCCATCGAGCAATTCTTCGATAACGGCGGTCGAGAAGCCCTGATCGTGCGCGTGGTCAACGGCGCTCGTTCCGCAACCCTGACCTTGAAGGCGGGACCTTCGGTGCTGCGGCTGCAAGCTTTGCGCCCGGGTACACGCGAGTTCCTGCGGGCCAGCGTCGACTTCGACAATATCGCCGCGGACGAAGTCTGCTTATTCAATCTGACCGTGCAGCGAGTGCGCGCTCCGGGCACCGGCCAGGTCGAAGATCAGGAGATATTCCATCGGCTCTCGCTGTTGCCGGCGGACCAGCACTACTTGCCGCACGCGATCGCACAGTCTGCGCTGATTCGATTGATCGGGGAAATGCCCGCGCAGCGCCCCGATCGAACCTTGGATCCGGCCAGTGGCCTTGCCACCGCCTACGTCAATTTGAATTCCGACGGCGACGACGGCGCGCCGCTCACCGACTACGACCTGATCGGTTCGAGTGTGGATCACAGGGGCGTATTCGCGCTCGATCACGCGGAGTACTTCAATTTCCTGTGCACTCCGCCGTTGTCGCGCGATCAGGACGTGGGACCGAGCGCCTTGTTGGTTGCGGCGCGTTATTGCAAGGAGCGCCGCGCAATGTTGATCGTCGATCCGCCCTCGAGCTGGCAGACCGCCGATGATGCCCTGGCGGGCTTGCGCGATTGGAATTTTCCCAATGAAAACGCGTTGATGTATTTTCCACGCGTGCTGGCGCACGACAAGCTTCGCGGCCATTTCGAATCTTTCGCGCCTTGCGGAGCGGTAGCCGGCATGCTGGCGCGATGCGATGAGGTGTCCCCGGTATGGCTGCCGACACCACGTGAAGAGCCCATCCTGCGTCCGGGATTCAGACCGGCCTGCCTGGTGGGCGAAGATCGGCGCATGCGACTGGCGAGCTTGGGTGTCAATACCGTACAGGCCATACGCTCGGCCGGCCGTATGAGCGTGCGCGGACGCACCTTGGCGGCAGGCAATACGGCGAATGCCGATTGGCGCTACCTGTCGGCGCGCCGTTTGGCCCTCTTCATTTTGAACAGTATCGAGTGCGGTACGCGCTGGATCGCCGCGGCCCGCTCCCCGGCCGATGTTGCGGAAGGCTTGACCTCTCAAGTGCGCGCGTTTTTCGAGGGCCTGTGCGAAGCCGGGACCTTCGGCTCGCGGCTGGCGGATGATGCCTTTTTCGTTATTTGCGACCAGCGGGTCAACGGCTCTTGGGCGAAAAGGTCAGGCGAGGTCCAGTTCGTGATCGGTTTTGCGGCAAGCCGCGAGCACGAGTTTCATTGCTTTCGCATTTCGCATTCAGCGGCGGGCGGCAAAATTCAACCTGTCAGCTTGAATCGGCTCAACTTTTCGCAGTACAGCCCCGCGGAACTCGAATGGGTCGAGAAAATCGCGAGCCAGTTGCAATCGGCTACCCAGCTGCAACCGTAGCGGCAATTTTCCCGCCTAACGCCTCGAGCGCATCAGGGTCCACGCCGGCGAGATCGGCGCATTGGCGCAGCCAGTCGATGGCGCGGTGCATTTCATGCATACGTCTGTAGCGGCCGCGAAGGGGAGATACTTGAGTCGAACCGTCAATACGGTGGTGTTTTCGCACGGCAAGGAAAGCGGTCCCTGGGGCAGCAAAATCTTCAGGATGGCCGCGGTGGCGCGCGATCTGAATCTGGGCGTCGAATCGGTGGATTACCGCGGAATGCTCGACCCGGGCCAACGGGTCGAAAAACTCGTCCAAGTCGGCGGCGAACTCAAAGGACCGCTGGTACTCGTAGGCTCGAGCATGGGGGGACATGTATCTGCCGCCGCGGCCCCACGTTTGGCGCCTCGCGCCCTGTTCCTGCTGGCGCCGGCCTTTTACATGCCCGGCTTCGAAGAATATACGCCGCAAGACATCGCCGCTCCCACTACCATCGTGCACGGCTGGCGCGACGATGTCGTGCCGGTTGAAAACAGCATTCGCTGGGCCCGCGAGCATCGGGCAACGCTCCACGTACTTGATTCCGATCATCGATTGGAAGATCAGATCGGGCCGATCTGTGTCCTGCTGCGAGCCTTTTTAGCCTCGTTTACTGATGCGGCTTAACGGTTGCGGGCGGCTCGCGATCCATATGTTCGGTGGCGAGTTGCGCCATCGCCAATTCCCGCAAGCTCTCGCCCAATTGCTCGCCGCAGCGCCTGCCCATGGCATGGAAGCCGGCATCCAACGAAGCTATGTAGGCAGAGATGTACTGCTTGCCCGCCGCGGATTGCAGAAAAGACAGGACGTGCTTCAAGTCTGCATCGCTCAAATCGCGATAGCCATAGGCCACGTAGCGCCGCATGGGCTCGCGCATATTCTCCTCCAGAGTCTGACGACTGGCTTCGCCGGATTTGCGGGCGCGCTCTTCGACAGGTCCGGGATCCATGCCGGAGCCGACCGCTGTTCCCAATGCCACGGCCGTGTCCATGGTCAAGAGTATCTGAATCGTGGATTCGGACGAGCGCTCGGCGCGTTCCAGTTTTCCGAACAAGACATTGCGCTGGGGTGTGGACGCCGCAGCCAAGTCGCCATCCATGACTTTGTCGGCGTCCTCATCGCTGAGCGACGCCAAACCGACATCGGCGGCCACCCAGCGCTTGCCTGCGTCGCTCGCGAGAAACGCCTCGGCTTTCTTCAGCGTCTCGGCGTCGAGATTTGACGCGAACGCGCTCAAGGCGGGTGCTTCGAACACATCGATCCGAAATGCGCGGACCGCGGCAACGTCGACAGCGGCCAGCTGCGTGTCGGACAGCGGCGACGAGGTGTTTCCCTGAAACAGCTTGCGAATCTGCCGCGGCATCGAGCCCAAGGAAGCGCGCACTTGCTCGCGGATGGCGGCGGCCTGATAGAGCTGCGCCGCGGTGTCGATATCGACCGGCGCGGCCATGGCATTCGCCATCACGGCCAGACTCAAGAGGAATGCAAAGCGGGACATGCGCGTATTGTACACTCGAGCTCCTTACTGGCCGGCAACCTCTAGGTGCTTCATGGGTTACGTTAAGTATTCGACAACGGCGCTGTCGGTTTTGTTCATTGCGGCGTGTTCTTCACCCGAACCGCCGCCGCCCCCCGCAACGACCGTCTTCGATCCCATGACTCGTCAAGTCGATCGGGCGCGCGAGGTGCAGAAAACGGTCGACGAGAATGCGGAAAAGTCGCGCAAAGAGATCGAGCAGCAAGAGCGCGGCGATAACCGTCCCTAGCAGGACAGGCTCCCAGCGACCATGAATCCTTTTGTCGGCCTCGGCCACGCGTGGCGTTGGAGCGTGCGCAAGATTTTGGGCTTGTGGGTGCGCGTCACCATCAAGCCCGATGACGCGGTGGCCATGATTGCTTCAAGACCGCGGCCGGTGTGCTATGTCCTGGAGCGTGAAAGCCATACGGACTTCGCGGTGCTCAGCGACGTCTGCGCGCGGCACAATCTGCCGCGGCCCGCGAGGCGCTTGATGATGGCAGAGAAGCGCGCTGATCGCGCCTATTTCGAGTTGCTGCGGCGCCCAAGCTTGTTCAGCACCCGCAACGCCGCGCGCGCGCCGCGCTATCTCGTGCAGCTGGTTGCCGCGGCCGCCGCGTACACACAGTTTGACGTCGATCTCGTGCCCGTGGCCATTTTCTGGGGCCGCGCACCGCATAAAGAGGTGAGCTGGTGGCGATTGCTCTTTACCGAAGACTGGATCTTGGTCGGGCGCTTCCGGAAATTCTTGAGCGTGATATTCAACGGCCGCAATACCTTGGTGTACTTCGGCGAGCCCATACGGCTGCGCGATGTCATGGAAGAGGGCCTCACCGAGCCGCGCAGTGTAAGGCGCGTACTGCGTGCGCTGCGCATGGAGCTGCGCGCGCAGCGAGCGTCGAGCATCGGTCCGGACCTGTCGCATCGGCGCACCATGGTGCTGCAGATTTTGAAGACTCAATCCGTCCGCCAGGCTGTGCGCAACGAAATGCAGGTACGTCAGCTGCAGCGCCGCCCAGCCTTGCTGCTGGCGCGCAAATATGCGGTGGAAATCGCCGCGAATTATTCGCAGGCAGCGGTCAGTTTCATGGCGGGGATCTTGGGCCGCTTATGGAATTCGCTGTTTGACGGCGTGGAACTCGAACACATCGAGAACTTGAGCGGCGTCGCCGACGGCGCGGAAATCATTTACGTTCCCTGCCACCGCAGCCACATGGATTACTTGCTGCTGTCATACATCATCTATCGCAAGGGCTTCGCGGTGCCGCATATCGCCGCAGGCGTGAATCTGAATATGCCGGTGATCGGACGATTCATGCGCAAATGCGGTGCGTTCTTTCTGCGCCGCAGTTTCAAGGGCGACGCGCTGTATCCGGTGGTATTCGCCAAGTACTTGGGGTTCATGATGGCGCGCGGCCATCCTCTCGAGTATTTCATCGAGGGCGGGCGCAGCCGCACCGGGAGGCTGCTGTCACCGCGCACCGGCATGCTGTCGATGACGGTGCGCAGCTACGTACGCGACCCGAAGCGTCCGGTGATGTTCATGCCCGTGTACTTCGGCTACGAACGCATCGTGGAGGGCCGCACCTATATTGGCGAACTGTCGGGGCAGCCGAAGCAAAAGGAAAGCGTCTTCGTCTTGCTCAAGTCCACCGTCTCGGTGTTGCGCAGCAAATTCGGCAAAGTTCATGTGAACTTAGGGCGGCCCATTGCGCTCGACGATCTGCTGCAGAAACACAATCCGAACTGGCGCCTGGGTCCTCAAGAGAATGACGACCCGCGGGCGGGCTGGATCGGAGAGGCGATTTCGGATCTCGCCGTGCGTATCAATACCGAAATCAATGCCGCTGCCGCGGTGACGCCGATCAATTTGGTGGCCATGGCGATTTTGGCGACCCCCAGGCAGGCGCTGCCGGAACTCGATCTCATCCGCCAGTTGGAACTGTATCAACGGCTGCTGCGCGATGCGCCGTATTCCCCGCTGGTGACCGTCACGCCCGACAGCGGCCGGCAAATGGTCGCTTACGCCGAAGCCTTCGGGCTGCTGGAGCGGCAGAAGCATCCGCTTGGCGACATCATGCGGATGAATGCGGAAAACGCAGTGCTGGCCACCTATTACCGCAATAACATCCTGCATCTATTCGCCATGCCGTCGCTGCTGGCCTGTGCCTTCGTGAGCAACACAACATTGCGCACTGCCGACATACAGCGGCTGGTGTGGCGCGTCTATCCGTACATCTCCGCCGAGTTGTTTTTGCGCTGGGACGAAACCCAAGTCAGCGCGGTGGCTGACTCGCTGCTCGACACCTTCGTGCGCCTCAATCTACTGCAGGGCAATGCGGATCGCAGCGAATGGCAGCGGCCGGCGCCGACATCCCTCGAAGCCATCCGGCTCTCGGTGCTGGCTCAGGCAACGATTCAAACCCTGGAGCGCTACTACCTGGCGATCGCCCTGCTGCTGCAGGCGGGCAGCGGCGTCATTACCCATGAAGCGCTCGAAGAACGCTGCCACCTGATGGCGCAACGCATGACGGTACTTTATGGGCTGAATTCGCCTGAGTTCGTCGACAAGAGCCTGTTCCGCAATTTCATCGAGCTATTGCGCCGGCGCAACGTCATACAACTGTCCGAGGATAAGAAATTGCTGTTCAGTGAGCCGTTGCTGGGCGTTGCGGCCGACGCTCAACTCGTGCTGTCCGAACAGATCAGGCACAGCATCCTGCAGGTGACGTTGGGCCAATGACCTAGGAGCCTGTCAGACAGGCTCCTACCATCCTTGCCGGCCACGCTGCGACTTGGTCGCGCCGCGCCGCTTCTTCGACTCGATGCGCCGCTCCTGCGAGCCCTTGGTCGGGCGCGTCTTTTTGCGAACCTTCGGTTCGATCATGGCGGTGCGGATCAGCGCCGCCAACCGCTCAGCCGCCGCGCGGCGATTCTGCTCCTGGCTGCGTTCGCTGCGCGCGCTGAATAAAATGCTGCCGTCATCGACCAGCTTCTGTCCCGCGATGGCGCGCAGCCTATTCCTGGCGGAAACGGGCAAGCTGGTGTTGAGCGGCAACAAGAATCGCAGCTGCACGGCGCTCGACACCTTGTTGACGTTTTGACCGCCCGGGCCCGATGCGCGAATGAATTTCCATTCCAATTCTTCGTCGGGAATGACGATGTGCGGTGCAATCTCGATCGGCATGAAGAGGCTAGTCGAGTTCCGAAGGCGCGCTGTGCACGATGATTTCGCGCTGCGCCATTGGAATGGTGATCCGGTGTTCCTTGAACAGCCGCCAGATGGCCCGATTCACCTCGGAGCGGACATTGTTTACTCCCTCCTGGGGATCGGAAATCCAGAAACGCAGCTCCAGTTCGATGCCGCTGTCGCTGAAGTGCATCAACCGCGACACCGGCGCAGGATCGCGCAGCACCCGCGCTTGGCCCTCGCAAGCCTCGAGCAATATTTTCAGCGCCCGTTCCGGATCATCCTTGTAGCTGACGCGAATCGGCAGCTTCAGCCGGATGCGTGGGTCGGTGTAGCTCCAATTGATCACCGCATTCGAGATGAGCTGCTGATTCGGCACCAGCATTTCCACGCCATCGCGATCGCGCACCACCACATAGCGGCCGCGCAGCTCTTGCACCCAGCCGAAATTCTCGGTGCTGGTGCCGGACTGGCACCGAGAGGCTAATGACATCGCCCGGCTTGATCGAACGATCCATGAGCAGCACGAAGCCGGAGACGAAATTGGCCGCGATGGATTGCAGGCCGAATCCCAACCCCAAACCCACGGCCCCGGTTAGCACCGTCAACGCAGTCAAATCGACGCCGGCGGCGTTCAAGCCGATCAGAATGCTCAGGGCGATCAAGAAGGCATTGGAGAACTTCGAGATGCCAATGCGCGTGGACATCGCGACACTGGTGAGATTTTTCACCCGCCGTTCGACCCAGCGGCTGATCCACGCGGCTACCAGCATGAACAGCGTCAGCGTGAACAGTAATTTGAGCACCGACCATACCGTGATGCGGGTTTTGCCCGCCGCGATGCCGACACTGTCCAGGGTGGCGATGATGGGATCCAGCCAGCCCAGGTATTCCGCGGCGATGATGAACCAGAGCAGCAGCGCGACGCGCGTTTCCCAATTCTGGATCCAGGATTTGTTGCCGAGACTCGCGGCAAACACCAGCACACCGATGCGCACCACGATGTACGCGAGGATCAGGCGCGCGGCGGCGCCCAGCAACGTCACGTCGAATCGCGCCGCCTGCAGCGAGCTGCTAGCCAGAAGCACCAACACCAACACCACGATGATGGGCGTCACCACCACGTTGCCTTGCGTGGCGAAGTATCTCCACGCCAACGCCATCGGCGGCTGGTTTTTCTGGCGCTGATAGCGCCGGCTCAACTCCAAACCCACGAAGCCGCCGATCAGCAAACATACGGCCAGCACGCCGATTTCAACGAGCATATTGCGGGTCGATAGAATATCGAACAACGCCTGGATGCGCGGCCAGATCTCGTTCATGCGTTCAGATCCGGTATGAGCTGACTTTCCAGTCTCGCGATCTGATCTTTGAGAAGCAGCTTGCGCCGCTTGAGGCGTTTCATTTGCAGCTCGTCCACCTTGAAGTCCATGCTGAGACGGGAGATGACGTCGTCGAGATCGCGATGCTCGATCCGCAGCTGGCGCAGCCGCTCGATGTTCTTGAACAAATCGGTATTGACGTTGTTCTTTTCGTCGCTCACGTTTATAGACCGAAGCTGCGCCACACCGGCGTGACGCAATCCGGTAGCTTAAGGGAGCGGCCCAGTGGATTCCAAGCCGCTTGCGGATTGTGAAAATCCGAGCCCACTGATCCCAAAAGACCATGGCTCATCGCGAGAGACGCGCAAGTTTCGACATGCTGGGCCCCATTGCCTCCGGTGACGACCTCGAGCGCCGTGCCGCCCGCGGCGGTGAAATCACTGAGCAGTCGCCGGCGCGCGCCCGCGGATAGGGAATAGCGCGCAGGATGGGCCAGAGAAGCCACGCCGCCGGCACCGCAAATCCAGCCCACTACCTCCTCGAGGGCCGGCCATTCTGCGGCGATGTGTGCCGCGTTGCCCTTGCTCAAGTATTTGCGGAATGCCGCATCGGGGGTCGCAACATGGCCGCCTGCGACCAGCGCCTGCGCAAGATGTGCGCGGGTGGGCAAGCCGGGATGCAATTCGACGGCGGCCAGCAGTTCCGCGCCGGGGAGTTTGAGTTTATCGAGGCGCGCGCAGATCTTGCGCATGCGGGCCCGGCGCAGCTCGCCTTGTGCTTGCAGCATGCCGCGCAGCGCGGGTGAGGCGGGATCGATCCACAGCCCCAGCACGTGAATGGCCTGGGCGCGCCAGGAAGCGGAGATCTCCACACCGGGCACGAGCTTGAGTCCCAAGGCTTGCGCGGATCGCCGTGCCTCGTCGAGTCCTGCGACAGTGTCGTGATCGGTGAGCGCCAGTACCTCAACCCCGGCGGCTGCCGCCCGCTCGATCAGCGCGGCAGGCTTAAGCAAGCCATCGGAACAGTTCGAATGCGTGTGCAGATCGATGTTCAGTGCGCCGCTCACAACGGGCTGCCGGCAAGTCCTACCGCCTCGAGCCGGCCCCCGGCGAGCACGATGAAGCCTTGCGCGCGTTCGAAGCCGTCACTCGTGTAATCGAAGGTATAAGTTCGCAGCAGCCGCCGTTTGCCAAAGGGATAGCGGGTCAGCCTAAAGCCGGCGAATGCCACGGTGCCGTCCAGAAACTGCACCACAGCCCGGGAGCAGGTGTCCTTGGCGATTCGATTGGCAGCCTCGCGGGCATCCAGGGAGATCTGCCAAACCCTGTAGGCGCCCGCCAGAGCGCCCGCAACCGCCACGAGCATAATGAGGTCATTTTCCATGACTTGGATCTTAACCCTTCGCGCCTCAAGGCGCCGCCCCTTGGTTTTTAGGACTTGACCCCCAAGCTAAGGTCATGGAATCAGAGGCAAGCAATATGACCAGGCATCATCAGCCGTCGCTCACCGTGCGCGTGGATCCCAACGAGATGGTGCGCTACGTGCACGATCTGATGATGACTCCGCCATCGCATGCGGGCGACACGTCAATTGCCATCGCTCAGCGTCAATGGGGCGGCGATACGCCGGTGGCGCGTGCCGCTCACTTGCGCTGGAGCGCGCTGAACCGCGCGTTCAGCGACGCCCGGGTCAGCCCCTGGACCATGCCGCGGCGCCGCGATCAGATTCACGTGCCGGCGGCGCTCATCGCCGCGGCCGGAGTTGCCAAGCTGACGATGGCTGAGGACGAAGTTGTGTTCGATATTCCGACTTTGTTGGACGCCACGTTGCAGTTGTGCGAGCCGGTGGGGCACGGCTGAGCTTTAAGCCGGCAGCACGCTCGGATCGCTGAAGGCCACGAAATTGCCGTTGGTCACGCTGTCGCGGCAGTTGTAGCGCATGCGGTGTCCGTCCATGCGCGTGACATGACCGCCTGCAGCTTCGAGAACCGCTTGTCCAGCGGCGGTGTCCCACTCGGATGTGGCTCCAAAGCGCGGGTATAGATCCGCTTTCCCCTCGGCGAGCAGACAAAACTTCAGCGAGCTTCCCACGCCTGACATGGTGTGAGGTCCCAATCGGGTCAAATACGCCGCTGTCTGCGGACTGGGATGGGAACGACTTCCGACCACGCGCACCGGCTGTTGCGGAGGACTCGTTTGAATGCGGCGTGCTTCGCCGCCATGGCTGCGGCTGAATGCGCCGACGCCGGCAATACCCCAAAAAATGATCTCTTGTGCTGGTGCGGCCACGATGCCAAGCAGAGGTTCGTGCTCCACGATCAGCGCGATGTTGACTGTGAACTCGCCGTTGCGCTTGACGAACTCGCGTGTGCCATCGAGTGGATCGACCACCCACAATTCGCGCCAGGTCTGCCGCTCAGCCCAGGGCGCGGCCGCCGATTCCTCCGACAGAATCGGAACGTCCGGCGTGATGCGCTTCAAGCCCTCCATGATGACCCGTTGCGATTCCAAATCTGCCGCAGTGAGCGGCGAGTTGTCGTCCTTGTGCTGCACCGTGAAGCCTGAATCATAGATCCGCATGATGGCGGCGCCCGCGCGCTCAGCAATGGGCATCAAGGAGTCAGCCAGGGCAGGAAGATTTCGCATATCTGCTTTACGCGCTGCGCGCGAACTGTTCCCGGGGCCTCATAAGGCCCCGCAAGATAGCGCGGCCATTAAGAGCGCTGCGATCGATGGACTGAGCTGCTGTAGA
>Ga0224547_1000062_pt1 | contig 23334 bp, 23 predicted proteins | sample 714P21014metaG_FD_179908 | JGI IMG/M metagenome (GOLD analysis project Ga0224547, IMG submission 179908) | Peat soil microbial communities from Stordalen Mire, Sweden - 717 P2 10-14 | ecosystem: Environmental > Terrestrial > Soil > Wetlands > Peat | place: Sweden: Norrbotten County, Stordalen...
GCGACTGCTTCGCAAGAACGTCCAGATCATTGGCAGTGCCGAGCACGCGCTGATGCTGAACCTTGTCGGTCAATTGGTGCTGCAGATCGAGAAGCCGCATCGTGGCCGCGATCTGACCGCGCAGCGATGCTTCTTGCACAGCGGTCACGACGACGTTGCTGCTCAAGGTCAAGTACGTGGCCTCGAGCTGGAACCGGGTGCTGTCCGCCTGAGCCTTCGCCAATTCGACCGCGCGCCGCACACCGCCGAAAACATCCGGCAGATAACTGATGGTGAGCTGCGCCGTATACAGGTTGTAGTAGGGATTCGCCTGCGGCAGGCTGGTTGGGTTGGCAATGGTGCCGAGTGCGTTCTTGGCCCGAGTACCGCTGAAATTCCCCTCGACGACCGGAAAAAAGGCCGTGCGCTGCGCCAGATACAACTCGTTCGCTTGCCGCAAGGCCGCCTGTGCGGCGCCCACATCTGGATTGCCGGTGAGGGCACGAACTACCAGATCATTGAGCGCAGGCGAACGAAACAGCATCCACCACTGGCTTGGAATGTCCTCCCCGGCGACGAAGTGCTGCGCGCTCCCGTCTGGGCCAGGCGCCGCTATCTCCCCCTGCATGGGCGCGTTGCCGAAGTCCCTCGCCTTGGGTGGCGTCGGGCGCTTGAAATTCGGGCCCACTGCGCAGGCCGCGAGGCTTGCGATCAGCACACCGGCTGCCAGGCGCGAGACCATCAACGTCCCCACCGCGCTTCGCCATGGCGTTGCTCGGCCCAATGTTCGATGACGTGATACATCGAGGGCAGCACGAACAGCGTCAACACCGTGGAAATCGCCAGACCGCCGACCACCACGGTGGCAATTCCGCGCTGCACGTCGCTCCCCACGCCCGTGTGGATGGCGGCCGGCAGCATGCCCAGCGTCGCCACCGTCGCGGTCATCAACACGGGCCTCAAACGCTCGGTCGCGCCTTGCATAATCGCCTCATGCAGTTCCAATCCTGATTTTCGCATGCGATTGAGATTGGACACCATGATGATCCCGTTTTGCACGGCGACGCCAAAAAGCGCGATGAAACCCACGGCGCTGGCCACATTGAGATTTTGCCCCGTCAGGTGCAGCGAGATCAGTCCGCCCAGCATCGCCAGGGGTACCACGCCCAAGATGAGCAGCGCCTGGCGGAAGGATTTGATGCCGACGGTGAGAAAGATCAGCATCATGCCCATCACCAACGCCAGGATCACGAGCAGCCGCGCTTCGGCGCGCCGCTGGTTCTCGAACTGCCCGCCCCATTCCAGGCGGATCCGGTTCTTGTCAAAGTGGACCTGGGCCGCGATCTTCTTTTGCGCTTCCTCCAGATACGAGGTCAAGTCCCGGTCGCGGTTGTCGATCCGTATGGTGAGATTGCGTTGGCCGTTTTCGCGCGTGACGGTGCTCTCTCCGGTGCGCGCCCGGACGTCGGCCAGCTGGGACAGCGGCACTTGCATACCGCCCGAGGTTTTTACCAGCAGATTCGACAGCGCGTCGGTCGAGTCGCGGGCCGCTTGCGTGAATCGTACCGTCAGCGGATAGGTGCGTTCACCGACGTATACGGTCGAGACCGGCGCCTGGCCGACCCCGGTCTGAATGACATTTTGCACATCGGTCATATTCACGCCGTAGCGGGCGGCCTTTTCACGATCGAGAACGATCTCCATTTGCGGGATCGGCGGCTCCTGGAACAGGGATGCGCTGGAAGTACCCTGGATGGAGTACAGCACGCCGACAATCTGGCCGCCGATGTCGCGCAGCTCATTGAGGTCATCGCCGAATATCTTGATCACCAGCGGGCTGTGCGCGCCGCCGATCATGTCGTTGACGCCATCGATGATGGGTTGGCTGATGCCGATCGAATAGCCGGGCAGATCCTTGGCCAGACCCGCGGATAGCTTGTTGAGGAACTGTTTTTTCGACTCGTGCTCCGGCCAGCTGTCATAGCTGGTGAGGCCGACCGGCGCTTCGATATGGGACATGGTCCAAGGGTCGGTACCGTCATCGTTGCGGCCGGTCTGTGTGACCACGTACGACACTTCGGGATACTTGAGGATCGCGCGGCGCAGATCGCTCGCCATGTCGCTCGCCTTGTTCAAGGCAAGTCCCGTGGGCATTTGCACCTGCAGCCACAGCGCGCCTTCATCCAGATCCGGCAGGAAATCGCGGCCGACGGTGGCGCCCAGCCCAATGACCGCCAGCAGCGCGAAAATGGCAACGCCGTAGATGATCCGCGGCTGCTCCAGACACTCGCTTAAGACCCGGTGATACCACACCGTCAGCCGTTCCAGCCAACGGTTGTGATAGACCCGGCCGGGCTTGCGAAACGCCATGTACGCCAGTCCTGGCACCAGGGCCAGCGCCGTCAGCAAGGCGCCGAACAAGGCATAGCCCATCGTATAGGCCATGGGCGTGAAGAGTTTGGCTTCCGCACGCTCAAAGGAAAACATCGGCAGATACGCCGTGATGATGATCAGGCTGGAGAAAAAGATCGGCCGCGTAACCTGCAGCGTGGCGGCCTTCGCTTCGTCTTCGCTCAAGGTTTCGTTGGGCAGTGCCTCCCGCCGCCGTAGGACCGATTCGGTCACGACGATGGCCCCGTCGACCAGAATGCCGAAGTCGATTGCGCCCAGCGACAGCAGATTCGCCGACACGTGCGTGAGATTGAGCAGTGAGAATACGGCCGCCAGCGCGAGCGGAATCGTGACCGCGACGACCAGCGCGCTGCGCGGGCTGCCGAGGAACAGAATCAGAATCAAAAAGACCAGGGCGACACCTTCCAAAATCGTTTGGCCGACCTTGCGCACCGTCGCCCGGACCAGATTGTCGCGGTCGATGTAGGGTACGATTTTCACTCCGTCGCCGGCCAATGCGCGGTTCAGTTCAGCCACCTTGGCGTGGACGCCGCGCAAGGTCTCTGAGGGATTCTGATACTTGAGCATCAGCACGATGCCCTCGATCGTGTCCGGATTGCTGTCCTTGCCTAAGATTCCCTCCCGCTCCTGATGCTCAAGCGTGGTGCGGCCGAGGTCGCGGACCAACACCGGCGTGCCGTTGAATTGGGTCACGACGATGCTGCCGATCTGTTCCAGTTTGTGAATCAGGCCGACCCCGCGGATCACGTAGCTCTGATCGCCGCGAGAGACGCGTCCGCCGCCGGCATTCGTGTTGTTGCTGTTGATGGCGCTGATGACATCGCCGATGCCCAGCCCATAGTGCTCGAGCTGCTTGGGATCGAGATCGAGCTGATACTCGGTGGTAAAACCGCCAAAATTGATGTCATCGACGACGCCCGGGACCGATTTCAAGGCCGGAATCACCTTCCATCGCTGAATCTCGGATAACTCCTGGAGATTCTTAGCGTCGGATTCGAGTGTGTAGCGATAGATCTCGCCGCCGGGGCCTGACACCGGGTCGGTCGAAGGCATCGATCCGGCAGGCAACACAGCCTGGCTGATGCGCTCATTGAGGCGCTGTCGAACCCAATAGTCGTCGTAGCCGTCGCGAAACAGCACGGTGATCAGCGACAGACCGAAGGTGCTCTGGGAGCGCATCAGGATCATGCCGGGCGTCCCGTTGATCGCCCGCTCCAGCGGAACGGTGATCAGCTGCTCGACTTCTTCGGCGGCCAGCCCGGGGATTTGCGTGGTCACCTGAGAGGCGACGTCGCCAAGCTCAGGGTACGCCTCGACGGAGAGCGTTTCCCAGGCATAGATGCCGAAGCCACCGAACAGCACCGCCAGGATGATGACGGCGATGCGGCGGTGAAGGCAAAAGGTGACGAATTGGTCAATCATTGAGCAGAATCGCGCCTTTCACCACGACTTGATCGCCGGCCTTGACGCCCGAACGGATGGCGACCGACGTCCCCTCCTGCAGCTCCGGATCAACGGTGCGCCGCTCGAAGGTCCACGGCACCACGGCAACGAACACACTGGTGCGGTCGTTGTTCATGAGCAGCGCGGAACTCGGCAGGACGATGCGCTCGCCCGGGGTTCCTGCCAGCGTGACCGTCGCGAACATGTTCGGCTTGAGGGCGCGATCCGCGTTCGCAAACGCAATGCGCAGCTTGTCGCGCCGCGAATCGGGTTCGATGACATCGGATACGAACAGCACTTTGCCGTGCAATATCCGCTCCGGGTAGGCGACCAGGCTGACCTCGGCGTCTTGATCTTTGGAAACTGCGGCGACGTCCTTCTCCGGAAGCATGGCCGTGATCCAAATGACACTGAGATCGGCAATCGTCATGATCGGCTGCCCGGTGTCGTTGATGATCGTGCCGGGCGTGATGGTCAGCGTCGTCACGCTGCCGCTCAGCGGCGCAGTCACGGTCAGCAGCCGGGTCGAGGGCTTGGCATCGGCGGCGACACCGAGGGTCTTCAGGCGCGCCTCCGTTCTCAAGTGTTCGGCGAGGGCCTGCGCGGCGTTGCTCTTGGCTTGGTCCAGATCCTGATCCGAGGCGGTCCCGAGCTTGGACTGCTCCTGCTGACGCGCCAGGATTTTTTCGGCCAGCCGCAGTGCGTCCGAGGCCTTGTCGTTGTCGTCGTAGGCTTGCGCGAGATCCGGTGAATCGATGACCGCCAGCGCCTGGCCGCGGACCACGCGCTCGCCCAACGCCACCTTCAGTTCGCGCACGCGGCCGCCAAGCGGCGGAAAGATGGCGGCGGTGCGCGCGGGATCGGATTCGACGACCGCGGGCAGCACCAGTTTCGGCGTCACCGGCTGCACCGGCGCCTGCATCACGCTCAATCGGTTGCGCAATGCCGAGCCCTCCGGGACAAAGATCCGGTTGCCCTGGCGAGTCATCAAGTCCGGCGCTGCGCTCTTGACAGATTCGTGCAGGAGTCCGAATCCGTGGGTAAAGAGCGCTGCAGCGAACAGCAATCCCAGCCCGATGCCGCCCCACAGAAAAGCGCGGCCGCGCGCCGAAGCCTGATGGTCGTGTATCGGCATGACGTATCCCGTAAGAGTTCGGCGCGAATCCTATGCCTCTTCCCTTATCCTGTCTAGGGGGATAGGATACGGGCTACCCAGGAGCGCAAACGATGCATACATTTCCCGAGATCACGACGCGGTTGAAACGCGCTGAAGGTCATCTAGCGGCGGTAATCGACATGATGCAGTCCGGAAGAGCCTGCATGGATTTGGCGCAACAACTTCACGCGGTCGAAAAGGCGATCGGCAATGCCAAGAAGGAGTTGATCAAGGATCACATCCACCACTGCATGGAAGAGACCTCCGAGGCGCTGCCGCGCGAATTCAGAGATCTGATCAAGGAATTCCAGGGCGTCACGAAGTATCTGTGACGCGGCAACCCTATGTTTGTAGTAACGGCAATTAAACGTTCGTCGGTGGTATTGCCTTCGGTGGGGCCGAGAACGGGTCTTCAAAGGGTCAAGCGTTAGCTCTTTGGCAAACCTTTCGGCTTTTGCATGGCGCTCGCGATTGCCTCGGCTTTTTCTTTGTCGTCCAGCTTGACGGGCCGCGTCCAAGCATCGATCGTGACCTGCTTCGACCGTTCCAGTGTCAGCTTGTTGTCGGGCGTGCTGCTGGTAATCGTGGATCCGGCGCCGATGGTCGCGCCTGCGCCGATTCGCACGGGCGCGACCAGCATGCTGCCGGAACCGATGGAGGCGCCATCTTCGATGAGGGTGGGCCACTTGTTCGCGCCGTCGTAATTGACGGTGATGCTGCCGGCGCCGACATTCACGTCCTTGCCCACCCGCGAGTCTCCCAGGTAAGTCAGATGATTCGCTTTGCTCCCCGCGCCGATTTCCGTGTTTTTGACTTCGACAAAATTGCCGATGTGCACCTCGCGGTGCATGACGGTGCCGGGCCTAAGCCTAGCGAAAGGACCAATGCGGCAATGCTGGGCGACAATGGCATGATCGATCACGCTGTTGGCAAAGATCTCAGTGCCTTCGCCGATCCGTGAATGGGCAATGACGCAATTGGGACCCACCTTGACCCCTGCCGCGAGCTGAACATTGCCGATGAAGACCGTATTGACGTCGATGAACACATCGCGGCCGACCTGCACGTCGCCGCGTATGTCGATGCGCATTGGATCCGCCAGGGTCGCTCCCGCGAGCATCAATTCTTCTGCGCGCTCGCTTCTTAATGCCTTCTCCACTTGTGCGAGCTGAATTTTGTCATTGACGCCCATGACCTCGGTTGGATTCGGGGCCAGAATCGCTTCGACCCGCGTGCTCGCCTGCACGGCGCTCGCGACCACATCGGTCAAAAAATATTCGCGCTGCGTATTGTCCCTTCCCAGCCCCAACAGCCATTCGCGCAAGGCGCCCGCGGCAGCGACCATGAGTCCGGAATTGACTTCGCGAATTTGCAGCTGCGCAGGGGTGGCATCCTTGTGCTCGATGATCGCGGTTACGCGGCCCTCCGCATCGCGGACGATGCGTCCGTAGCCCGCGGCATCCTCGACATTGACGGTGAGCATGGCCAGCGTGTCTTCGGCGCCAGCCTTCAGAAGCTTTTGGAGCGTGCCGGCACGAATCAACGGCACATCGCCGTACAGCACCAGCACCGTGTGATCATCGGGAATGACGCACATGGCCTGCATCACGGCATGGCCGGTGCCCAGCTGCTCCGCCTGCAGAATCCATTCGACGTTTTCGTGGGCCAAGGCCTCCTGCACTTGCGCGCCGCCATGGCCATAGACCACATAGATATTGTGGGGATTCACGCCGCGCGCAGCGCTGATCACATGCTGCAACAGCGGCTGACCCGCCAAGGGCTGCAATACTTTCGGTAAGTCGGAGTTCATCCGCTTGCCCTGGCCGGCGGCCAGAATGACGACCGAAAGATGCATGTAAACTCCGAAGTGGCGCGGCCCCTTAGCGTTTCTTGCGCAGGCGCTCTATGGCGCGCAATTGTGCCACGGCGCGCACCAGTTCGGCCTGCGCTTCGGCAATTTGCACTTTATCGCCACGGCTGGCGACGGCCTCTTCCGCGCGCTGTTTGGCGGCCAAGGCGGCCGCCTCATCCAAGTCCTTGGCCCGCGCGGCCGTATCGGCGAGCACGGTCACCAGGTGAGGCTGGATTTCCAGTGCGCCGCCGCCGACATAGAACACCTGTTCCTCATGGCCTTCCGACTGCACGCGGACTTCGCCGGCCTTCAAGGTCGTCAACAACGGTGCGTGACGCGGGTAGATGCCGAGCTCACCTTGCGAGCCCGGCACGAACACCATGCTCGCCTCGCCCGAGAAGATCTGTCCTTCGGCGCTGACGATATCGACGTGAATGGTGTTGGCCATGATGGTTCTTTAAGCCAGCGTCTTGGCTTTCTCGACGGCTTCTTCGATGGCGCCGATCATATAGAACGCCTGCTCCGGCAGGTGATCGTACTCGCCGGCGACGATGGCCTTGAAGCCTTTGATCGTGTCCTTGAGCGGCACAATCTTGCCATCCTGACCGGTGAATACTTTCGCCACGTTGAACGGCTGGGACAGAAATCGCGTGATCTTGCGCGCGCGGTACACGCTGAGCTTGTCCTCTTCCGACAACTCGTCCATGCCTAAGATCGCAATGATGTCCTGCAGCTCCTTTGCACGCTGCAAAACGGCTTGCACGGCACGGGCCGTGTTGTAGTGCTCCTCGCCGACCACCAGAGGATCGAGTTGGCGGCTGGAGGAATCGAGAGGGTCGACCGCGGGATAGATGCCGAGGGAGGCGATCTGGCGCGACAGCACCACGGTCGCATCCAAGTGCGCAAACGTGGTCGCCGGCGAAGGATCGGTTAAGTCGTCCGCGGGCACGTACACGGCCTGAATCGAGGTGATGGAACCGGTCTTGGTCGAGGTGATGCGTTCCTGCAGCACGCCCATTTCCTCGGCCAGCGTCGGCTGATATCCCACCGCGGAAGGCATGCGGCCCAGCAGCGCGGATACTTCCGTGCCGGCAAGAGTGTAGCGATAGATATTGTCGACGAAGAACAGCACGTCGCGACCCTTGCCCGAAGCCTGCTTCTCGTCGCGGAAATATTCGGCCATGGTGAGGCCGGTGAGAGCCACGCGCAGGCGGTTGCCCGGCGGTTCGTTCATCTGGCCGTACACCATCGCCACTTTGGACTTGGACAGGTCATCTTTGTCGATGACGCCCGATTCGATCATCTCGTGATAAAAATCGTTGCCTTCGCGAGTGCGCTCACCGACGCCTGCGAACACGGACAGTCCGCTGTACTGCTTGGCGATGTTATTGATGAGCTCAAGCATGTTCACCGTCTTGCCCACGCCGGCGCCGCCGAACAAGCCGACCTTGCCGCCCTTGGCGAAGGGCACCAACAGATCGATCACCTTGATGCCCGTGACCAGAAGATCCTGGCCGCCCGCCTGCTCGTCATAGGCCGGCGCGGGACGGTGAATGGGCAAGTATTCCTTGGCATTGACCGGGCCCTTCTCGTCCTGCGGTTTGCCGAGCACGTCCATGATGCGCCCCAACGTGGCCGCCCCCACCGGGACCGAAATTCCCTTGCCGGTGTTCTTCACGGTGAGGCCGCGGCGCAGTCCCTCGGAGGCGCCCATGGCGATGCAGCGCACGATGCCGTCGCCCAATTGCTGCTGAACTTCCAGCGTCAAGTCCACGTCATCGAGAATGAGCGCATCGTAGACTTTGGGAATCTGATCGCGCGGAAATTCCACGTCGATGACCGCACCGATGATTTGCACGATTTTGCCGCTACCGCTGGACATTTTTATTGACCTCTGTTCATGGCCTTCGGCCCCTTGTCATGGCCTTCGGCCAACTATTCCCGGGGTTGCTGCGCAACCCCGCACATAATAACGGCGCTGCGCGCCGATTCTCACTAACCTGCACTTAACTTCTAAACAGCGGCGGCGCCGCCGACGATTTCCGAAAGTTCCTTCGTGATCGCGGCCTGGCGGGCCTTGTTGTAAATGAGCTGAAACTCTTCGATGAGATCGCCCGCGTTGTCCGAGGCGCTCTTCATGGCCACCATGCGCGCCGCCATTTCGCAGGCGACATTTTCGACCGCGCCCTGGAATACCTGCGATTCGACGTAGCGCATCAAGATGCCGTCGAGGATTTCCACCGAATCCGGTTCGTAAATGTAGTCCCAGCGTTCCTGCAATTCGTCCTTGTCAACGGTCTCCAGGGGCAAAAGCTGAGAGACGACGGCCTTTTGGGTCATCGTGTTGACAAACACGTTGTGCACCAGCAGCAACTGATCGATCTTCGCGTCCCGATAAAAATCGAGCATCACCTTGGTGGTGCCGATCAACTCAGCGACATGCGGCCGGTCGCCCAAGTGAGTGACCGACCCTGCGATTTCAATGCCGGCCAAACGCTTGAAGAACTGCAAAGCTTTGGAGCCGATGACGCACAAGTACACCTTGTTGCCGCGCGACTGTGCTTCACGTATTGCGATGAGCGCGGCTTTGAACAAATTCAAATTGAGCGAGCCTGCCAAACCCCGATCGGTGCTGATCACGACGATACCGACGGCAGTCACCGGACGCTCCAGCGTGAAAGGATGCTTGTAGTCCAGATTCACCTGGCGCAAGTGCCCGACCAGCTTGCGGATTTTCTCGGCGTAGGGGCGCGCCGCGCGCATGCGCTCCTGTGCCTTGCGCATCTTGCTCGCGGCCACCATTTCCATGGCCTTGGTGATCTTCTGAGTATTTTTGATACTCGCGATCTTGCTGCGGATTTCCTTTGCGCCTGCCATTGCGTTTCTCGTTGCCCCTTACAGCGTCGCGAAGAATTCGTCGCAGCACTTCTTCAATGCTGCTTCGACGTCTTTCGACAAGTCCGGCTTGGCGTTGATGCTCTTCAGCAGGTCGGCGTAGCTGGAGCGGGCGAAAGACTGCAATGCCGCTTCCGTCTCCACCACTTTGACGCGGTCGATCTTGTCGAAGTAGCCGTTGTTGCCGGCAAACAAGGACAGCGCCATCTCGGCCACCGACATGGGCGCGTACTGCTTCTGCTTCATGAGTTCAGTGACGCGCTGGCCCCGCTCGAGCTGCTTGCGGGTGGCTTCGTCCAAATCGGACGCGAATTGCGAGAACGCCGCCAACTCACGGAACTGCGCGAGGGCCAGGCGAATGCCGCCGCCCAGCTTCTTGATGATGTTGGTTTGCGCGGCGCCGCCGACGCGCGATACGGAAATACCGGCGTTGATGGCGGGGCGCATGCCGGCGTTGAACAAGTCGGTTTCCAGGAATATCTGACCGTCGGTGATCGAAATCACGTTGGTCGGCACGAACGCCGTGACGTCTCCCGCCTGGGTTTCAATGATGGGCAGTCCCGTGAGCGATCCGGTCTTGCCCTTGACGCGGCCTTCTGTGAATTTCTCCACGTATTCTTCGTTGACCCGCGCGGAACGCTCGAGCAGGCGCGAATGCAAATAGAACACGTCGCCGGGATAGGCTTCGCGGCCCGGGGGCCTGCGCAGCAGCAGGGAGATCTGGCGATACGCCACGGCCTGTTTGGACAAATCGTCGTACACGATCAGCGCGTCCTCTCCCCGGTCCATGAAGTACTCGCCCATGGCACAGCCGCCGTAAGGCGCGAGATATTGCATGGCTGCCGGCGTCGAAGCCGACGCGGCGACAATAATCGTGTGGCCCAGCGCGCCATGCTCTTCGAGCTTGCGCACCACGTTGGCGATCGAACTCTGTTTCTGTCCGATGGCGACGTAGACGCACTTAACGCCCGTGCCTTTCTGATTGATGATGGTGTCGATGGCCACCGCGGTCTTGCCGGTCTGGCGGTCGCCGATGATGAGCTCGCGCTGACCGCGGCCGATCGGCACCATGGCGTCGATTGCCTTGAGACCGGTTTGCACCGGCTGGGACACGCTCTTGCGGAAAATCACGCCGGGGGCGACGCGCTCCAACGGAGATTTTAACTTGGCGTTCACCGGGCCCTTGCCGTCGATCGGCGTGCCGAGCGCATCGACCACGCGGCCGAGCAGTTCCGGGCCCACGGGGACTTCGAGAATGCGGCCGGTCGTCTTGACTTCAGAACCTTCCGAAATGTGCTTGTAGTCGCCGAGCACCACGGCGCCCACAGAGTCTTGCTCGAGGTTCAGCGCGAGGCCGAAAGTGTTGCCGACGAATTCCAACATTTCGCCGTAGCGGGCGTCCGCCAACCCATGCACGCGCACGATGCCGTCGGTGACGCTGACCACCGTACCGACGTTGCGGGCCTCGGAGGCGGATTTGAATTTGTCGATGCGCGCCTTGATCAGGTCGCTGATTTCAGATGCCTTGATGGACATAAATAGTTCCTAGCTTCCCAATTCTGTAGCGAGTCGTTGCAATCTGCCTTTCAATGAGCCGTCGATGACCAAATCTCCCGCGCGCACCACGGCGCCGCCCAACAGCGTCGCGTCGATGGAGTTCTGCATGCGCACCTGGCGCTTGAGCCGCTTGCTCAATGCGGCGGCGAGTTTTTCCTGTTGCGCGCCGCTGAGCGCGATGGCGGAGATGACGTCGACGTCGACGGTGTTCTCGACATCCGAACGAAACTCTTCGTAGTGTGCCGCAATTTCCGGCAACAGCAGCAGCCGATGATTCTCCGCAAGCACGCGCACGAAATTTTGCATGGCGGGATTGAGCTTGTCGCCGGCGACATCGGTAATGATGCTGACCAAGTCGGCTTGACTCCACTGTGGACTCTTGGTGAGAGCGGCGAGGCGCGGATCCGCAACGATCTCGGCCGCGGTCTTCAACCCTCTCGACCAGTCCGCAAAGCCGCCCGCGTCGCGTGCGTATTCGAACGCCGCTTTCGCATACGGTCGGGCGATGGTGGCTCGCTCAGCCACCGGCAACCTCCGCGGCTAATTTGTCCAACAGATCAGCGTGGGTCTTCGGATCGATTTCCCGGCCCAATAGGCGCGAGGCGCCTTCCACCGCAAGTTTTCCCACTTCCTTGCTGAGCTGCTCGCGTGCACGCGTGGTTTCCCGCGCCACTTCATCGTGAGCCTGCGCCACGATGCGCTGCGCTTCGCCGGCGGCCGTGCCCTTGGCTTCCTCGACCATTTCGTTGGAACGCTTGCCGGCCATATCGACGATCTGCGCAGCGCGATCACGCGCTTCGCGCAGGATGTCCTTGGAGCGTGCCTCGGCTTGCGCGAGGTCTTCCTCGCTCTTGCTGGCAGCCGCCAACCCTTCAGCGATTTTCTTCTGCCGCGTCTCGATGGCATTCATGATGGTCGGCCAAATGAATTTCATGACCGCCCACGCGACCAAGAAGAAGACAACTCCTTGGATGACCAGCGTAATTGCCAAGTTCATTGCGTACTCCTTGCCTTAGCGCCGCTGAAAGACGCCGGCCTGCTTACTTGAGACCAAGCTGACCCAAGAAGGGATTGGCGTACAGCAGCAAGAAGCCGACCGCCACGCCGATGATGGGCACGGCATCCAGCAAACCTGCAACGATGAACATCTTGGTCTGCAGCATATTGGTCAGTTCCGGCTGGCGAGCGGAGCTTTCGAGGAATTTGCCGCCCAGAAGGCCGAAGCCGATGGCGGCGCCGCCGCCGCCCAGGCCGATCACCAAGCCTGCTGCAATCACGGTGGAGCTCATGAGTTGAGCGATTTGGGTCACATTTTCCATTGTTGTCTCCGGTCTTTAATGTCTTGAAGGAATCGAATTAGTGCTTCTCGGCGGCAATGCCCACATACACGACGGTCAGCACCATGAAGATGAACGCTTGCAGCGTAATGATGAGGTAGTGGAATCCTGTCCACACGACGCCGGCGCCAAACTGCGCGATGCCGAGGAAGTAGGTCGACACGTGATTGAGCGCGGCGCCGAGTGTGAAGCACGCGATCAGCAAAAATATGAGCTCGCCAGCATACATGTTGCCGAACAATCGCATCGACAGCGACAATGGTTTGACCACTTCTTCGATGATTCGAAATACAAAATTGACGGGTGCCAACACGATTTTGAGCGCGGTGCCATCGGCGTGGAACGGTGCGGTGAACCACTCGCCGGCAAACGTGCCGATGCCCTTGTGCGTAATGCCCACCCATTGAATCAACAGGAATACGCCTAAGGCCATACCCACCGTGGTGTTGAGATCGGCGGTGGCCACCGTGCGCAAATGCTCCACGCCGAACAATTTGGCGGCGGCCGGCAGCGCATCCACCGGCAGGATGTCCATGAAGTTTTCCAGGAACACGATGCAGAAAATCGTGATGGCGAGGGGCGCAATAAATTTATTCTTGCCATGAAAGGTGTCTTTCACCATGTCATCGACAAACTCCACCAGCAGCTCGACCGCGGTCTGGAATTTTCCGGGGACGCCGCTGGTGGCGCGGCGCGCGACCATCGCGAGTACGGTGATAAAAATGGCGGAGATGAGAAGGGTGAAAAAAATGCTGTCGAGGTGGAAGGCCCAAAAGCTACCATGCCCCGTATCGACGGTCAGATGCGTAAGGTGGTGCTTGATGTAGCCCGTCACCCCGCCCGACACTTCTTCCTCAACCATCATTCCAAAGCGCATAAGTCCCCAATCGTCATCTGAGCCGAATCAGACCGACCCAATAACCCAATTGCGCCGCCACTATTCCAATCAATAGTGGTGCCGCGTCGAGTTTCAACAGCGCGATCGCCAAATACAGCGCGATCGCGAACCATAACCACTTCAGCAGTACACCGGCGTACATCGCCATCGTGAGGGTGGCGCCTCCGGCAATCCCGGGCTTGAACATGCGCCAACCAAACACTGCGCTACCCGCAGCCACGATCAATCCACCCACCAGCGCCGCGAGTCCAGCGGACGAGCCTTTGAATACAAGAAACGCAGACGCGACTAATGCCGCGCAACCTGCTTGCAGGAGCACGACCCGAACGACCATCCGCTTGCCGCGACTCTGAACTTCAGTCATCGCGAAGGGAGCCTGACCGGCGGCGCTGCCTTCAATTTGCACATTCTGTGAGCCGCCGCCAGTCAAAATTGCCGGCGCATTATAGAGATCACGACCTTGGTTCTCAAGGCGTTTCAGAGCGTATTTTGTCGCATCATTGAATGTGGGCCAGAATGCCCTCGAGCTCGTCCAAACTGTTGTAGCTGACGATCAGCTTGCCCTTGCCCGAGGCTAAGTGTTGAAAGGCCACTTTGGCGCCGAGCTTCTCCGCGATGTCAGTCTCTAAGCGTTGAATATCGGGGTCCACCGCCTTATCTGCTCTGCCGGCGGAATCAGCGGATTTGGGGTTGATGATGCGGCGCACCAACGCTTCCGTGTCGCGAACCGACAGCGACTTTTTGGCAACCAGCGTTGCCACCTCGATCTGCTGCCGGCGCGTAGCTAACCCCAGCAGGGCACGTGCATGACCCATTTCGATCTGGCGGGTCTCCAGCAACTCCTTGACCTCGTCGGTCAATTCCATGAGGCGGACCAAATTACTCACCGCGGCCCTGGAGCGCCCAACCGCCTCGGCCGCAGCCTGGTGCGTCAAGCCGAACTCTTCGATCAAGCGCAACAAAGCGCGAGCTTCTTCCAGCGGATTGAGATCCTCGCGCTGAATGTTCTCGATCAGCGCCATGGCAACCGCGTCTTCGTCGGGCACATCGCGAATCACGGCGGGAATTTCCTTAAGGCCCGCCATTTGCGCGGCCCGCCAGCGCCGTTCGCCGGCGATGATTTCGTAGCGCTGCGATTCGGTGGAATTCGGCCTCGGCAAGGGCCGTACCAGGATGGGCTGCACCAAGCCGCGTGATTTGATGGAGTCGGCGAGCTCGCCCAAGGTCTCGGGACGCATGTCGGCGCGCGGCTGATACTTGCCCCGCTGCAATAAGTCCACGGGCAGAGAGGCCAGACGGTCGCCGACCAGCACCGGCGGCGCCTTTTCGGCCTCAGGGCTCAATGCGCGCCGCGCCAGCAGCGGGCTGAGTTCAGCCAGGCCTCGACCTAAAGACAGCTTTTTGCCGGACATAGCCATTTCCCGTAAACGCTTGGAGCCTTGCGGGCGATTATACGGGCGCGTCCGGCAGAACGGGTGCGTCCGGCGGAACAGGCTCGTCCGGCGGAGGCTCGCCCGGGAGCTCGTCGCGGCGAATCATTTCGCCGGCAAGGGCCAGATAGGCGAGCGCACCCCGCGACTCCTTGTCGTGAAACAAGACTGGCCTGCCGAAACTGGGCGCTTCCGCCAGCCTGACATTGCGTGGAATCACGGTACGAAACACCTTATCGCCGAAGTGTTCGATGAGCTGTGCGGACACTTCATTGGCCAAATTGTTGCGCGGGTCGAACATGGTGCGCAGCAATCCTTCGATTTCCAGAACCGGATTGATGCTGTCCTTGATTTGCTCGACGGTCTGCATCAAAGAGGTCAAGCCTTCGAGCGCGTAGTACTCGCACTGCATGGGAACCATCACGGAGTCCGCCGCCACGAGTGCATTCAAGGTCAGCATATTCAGCGACGGCGGGCAGTCGACGAGAATCACGTCGAAATCCTCGCGCACCGGCGCGATGGCATTGCGCAATTTGAACTCGCGCCCAACCGTCATGGTGAGCAAGCGCACTTCAGCGGCGGTGAGATCCTGATTCGCCGGCATCAGCATGAAACCGCCATATTCGACCGCCACCATTGCTTCAATGGCGCCGCAATCACCCAATAGGACATCGCAGCTGGTACGCGATTGAGCATGCTTGTCGACCCCGCATCCCATGGTGGTATTGCCTTGAGGATCCAAGTCGATGAGCAGGACGCGGCGCCTGGTCGCGGTCAATGACGCAGCCAGATTCACGGCGGTCGTGGTCTTGCCCACGCCGCCTTTTTGATTGGCCACCGCAATGACCCTTTTCAAGTCTTTGCCCACTTCATAGCTTGCTCGATTTGGCGCTCCGTACCAGCTCCACCAGATGCCGCTCGTCGGTCAGGCCCGGCACACTCAAGCGATGCACTGCTAGTGCGCGGAACGATTTCGGCAGTGCGGAAATCTCATCGTCCGGCCGTTTGCCTTTCATCGCCAGCAACCGCCCGCCCGGCGCGCACAGATGACCGGCATAGGCCACGAAATCCGCCAGCGACGACAGGGCTCGAGCCACCACTGTATCGAAAAGTTCGAACGGTCTATAGGTTTCCGCACGAGAATTGGCGACGAGCACATTGGCCAGCCCCAAGCGCTCCGTGGTTTGCTCGACGAATCGCGCCTTTTTCCCAGTCGCCTCGATCAGCGTAAACCGGCGCTGCGGATTGACTATCGCCAGCACCAGGCCCGGAAATCCCGCACCGGTGCCGACATCGGCCACGCGGTCCCCGCGCAGGTAGGGCTGCAAACTCAAACTGTCGAGCACATGTTTTCGAAGCATGCCGGGGCGATCGCGGATCGCGGTTAAATTAAATAGCGCGTTGCCCTGCTCCAGCTCATCCACCAGCTTGAGCAGCGATTCGGCGCTGCTGCCTAAGTCGATTCCCAGTTCTCTCGCGCCCGAGGCGAGTAGGTCGCGTTCCGCATCTCGCATGCTAGGCTCTAGGGCGCCGGGTCAGACGCGTCGAGTTGGACGGTCAGCTGAGTATCCTCTTCATTCGGCGCATCTTCGATGTGGGCCGCGAAAGCAATGCCGCCATCGGCACCCTCGCAGGCTGCGGAGCCTTCCGAGCCTTCGGAACCTGCGGTCGGCGCTTGAGCATTCTTCGTCCAAAGTGCGCAGGCGTCCGCGACAATTTGAGCAGACTCGTTCTGCGGCAGCCGCACCGTGGCTTCAATGCGCGACAACCTGCCGTGATTGAAGCACAGCAGGTACGAAGACGGCGAATGCGTCATGAAGCGCGGGGCCGCCCCATTGGCCGCGTAACACTCCGGGTCATCGGCCGGCGAGGCGCTCTGCGCCTCGTCGCGAAACACCAACACCTCGTGCAGAGCCAACGGGATATCTTTGAGGACGCTGCCAAAAGGTGCGATGAGAAGCACATGCCAATCATAGGAGGCATCGGGCGGCGGCGGTTTGGCCGGCGGTGGCGCGATTTCGTGCTTGGAGGCTGCGCAAGCGGCCAGCATCCATACGGCAGCAGCCGGCATGGCCCAGCGAGCATGCAGCAGGGCGCCACTCATTCAGGCGCCAGTCGATTGACGAGAGTTTCAAGCTCGGCCGCGGCCTCGGCATCTTTGGGCCGCTCGCGCTCGAACACCCGGCGCAAGGCCTGCAGACTTAAGTCCTTCATCTCGAAGCAAGCCTTCGCATAGTGAACGCGCCAGTCGGCAATCAGCTCGCGTTCAAGGAATTCGTAGTCCCGGTCATTGACGATGGCGTCGAGCACCATCGCACAAACGGCCAACTGTTGAACGCGAGGCCAGGACAGTGCGGATGCGGAGATGCCTTCCGCAAAGCAGCGATGCAAATAAGCGGCCGGGTCCGCGCTCGCGATGTCGTCCATTAGATCGCGGACGTCGTAAGATTCAATCAAATGCTCGAAGCCCGCCATCGATCTCATTATCCTCGCAACAGCCGTATGAGAACATAGCAATCATGAACCGAATCTATTTGTTGCTGCTGCTTGCCGCACCGCTCTTGGCCAATTCTGAAGTCCAGGCTGCCTCACGCGTCGAGCGCGGCAACTTGACCTTCGACAACATTCCGCTGGTCTCTGCGGACCTCGCCGAAAAACTGGATGGTTACCTCAATGCGCGCCAGGCGACGCCCCTCGGCTGGTCGCCCACGGGTCAATTGCTGATCACGACTCGCTTCGGCGATGTCGATCAGCTTCATCTGGTTGAGCAGGCGGGCGGCGCCCGGCGTCAACTGACTTTCCTGCGCGAGCCTGTAACTCAAGCTGCGTTTTCGCCTCACCCTTCGCGCAATGCCTACGTCTATCTCAAGGACGTGGGCGGCAACGAGAATACCCAGCTCTACTACCAGCGAGCGGGCGAACCGGCGGCAAAATTGCTGACCGACGGCAAATCCCTGAACGGCGCTCCGCTGTGGTCAAACAGCGGGAACGAAGTGGCCTTCTTCAGCACCGCTCGGGATGGCCATACCTATGACATCGATATCGTGGACCCGGAATCAGGCACCTTGCCACGTCTCGCATTGACCGGCGACTCGAGCGGCGCCAGCTGGTCCGTACTCGATTGGTCGCCCGACGATACCAAGCTGCTGGTGCTCAAAGAGATGTCGAGTGCCGAAGGCTATCTGTACGTCGTCGATTTGAATTCCGGGCAAAAACGCGAGGTCGACCCTTCCGCGACGAAGGTTGGCATAGCAGGTGCCAAATTTACGCGCGACGGCCAGGGCGTGTACTTCATTTCGGATAAAGACGGCGAGTTTGCTCGCTTAAGCTACATCAATCTCTTCACCAATGAGAAAACCATCATTTCAGCGCACATTCCCTGGGACATCGAGGAATTGGCGATTTCGCGCGACGGGCACTATCTGGCCTATGTCAGCAATGAAGCGGGTGCCGGTAAACTCAATCTGCTGGATTTGCGCACGCACCAGGACCTCACGCCGCCAAAGCTGCGCACGCCGGGGATCATCGGTTCCTTGAGCTTCGATCCGGAAGGCAGGCGCCTCGCCTTCGGCTTCGCGGCGGCGAATCAGCCGAGGGACGCTTACGTTTTGGACATCGCGGAGAATCGGCTGGAGCCCTGGACGGTCAGCGAAGCAGGTCCGGTTGACCTCGACAAATTTGTCGTGCCGCATCTTAAGCAATTTCCGACTTTCGACCGTACGGACGGCAAAGCTCGCGCGATCCCGGTGTTTATCTACGAGCCGACAACCTCCGGGCCGCATCCTGTGCTCATTTCATTGCACGGCGGACCTGAGTCGCAGTTCCGTCCCGGCTTCGATCCCTGGATTCAATATGTGGTCAATGAGCTGGGCTTCGCGGTCATCGCGCCCAACGTGCGCGGCTCGTCGGGATACGGCAAGAGTTACATGGCGCTCGATAACGGCATGCTGCGCGAGGACGCGGTGAAAGATGTCGGCGCGATGCTGGTCTGGATCGGAATGCAGAGCGCCTTCGATGCCAAGCACGTGGTGGTTGCGGGCGGCTCGTATGGCGGTTATTTGACTTTGGCAACGCTGGTCAATTACAGCGACCGATTGCGCGGCGGCGTGGATGTTGCCGGCATTGGGGATTTCGTGAGTTTTCTGACCAACACCGCCCCCTACCGGCAGAATCAGCGTCGCGCCGAATACGGCGATGAACGCGATCTGGAGATGCGCAGCTTCTTAAGACGCATCTCGCCGCTGACCAATGCGGACCGAATTACCGTCCCGCTGCTCGTGGTTCACGGCAAGAACGATCCGCGGGTGCCGCTCTCCGAAGCGGAACAGATCGTCAACAAGCTGCGCGCCAAAGGCCGCGAGGTGTGGTACTTGCTGGCCGCCGACGAAGGCCATGGGTATCGAAAGAAACAGAACCTCGACGCTTACTACGCGACGTTCGCGCAATTCTTGACGATGCTGCGCCAGTAGGAACAATGTCGGAAGGTTATTTGCTACCGGTGGTCGCGGTGGTCAGCGGCGAGGGGTGGTCCGCAAAGTAGGCGGCGGCGATCCTGACATCTTCGTCGCTGGTGAGCAGTTGCGCCATGCTGTCCATGACGACGTTTTTGCGCCGGCCGTTGCGGTACGCAGTGAGCGCTTGTTCGAGGTAATCCACGTGCTGTCCGGCCAGTACCGGCGGCTTAGGGTTCAGTGGCGCTTCGACGCCGAGACCGCCCTCACCATGACAAGCGATGCAAGCCGCCACTTGCTTCGGCGCCTTGGGCGAAGCGCCGGGCGTGCCGGGTTTCGCCGCTTCCGCGCCTTGCAAGTAGGCGGCGATGTCTTCGATATCCTGATCCGACAGCGAGGCCGCTTGCGCGTGCATGGTGGCATGGGGCCGTGTGCCGTCACGATATTCCTGCAGCGCCGCAATCAGGTAGGCGCCGTTCTGGTGGCGCAGTTTCGGCACGCTGTAATCCGGATAGGCGTTCTTGTAATTGGCGACTCCGTGGCATCCATAACAGGTATAAAACTTTTTCTCGCCCTGGGCCGGATCGCCGGCTGCATGCGCGCCAAGTGACAAACTCAAAAAAAGCGCCGCACCTGCGATCCACACTACGGGATTCAATCGAGAAAGCATCTAATTCTCCGAGCCTTCTTAGGGTTCAATTAAGTGCGCTGATGTTAAAGAGTGGGCGGACAAATTGCCACTGGCGTGCACTATAGAACGTTCGCCAAATCCTGCAGCAGGGTGGCATCGGTAGGCTTGGTTCCGGCCGGATATCGGCAATTCACCCGGCCGTCGCGATCGATGAGAAATTTCTCAAAATTCCACTCGATGTCGCCGGGAAAGCCGTTTTCCGGCGCCGTCAGCCACGCGTAGAGAGGATGGCGGTGCTCGCCGTTGACCTCGATCTTCGCCGACAGGGGAAAGGTCACGCCGAAATTGACGGAACAGAAAGTTTGAATTTCCGCCGGCGTGCCGGGTTCCTGTGCGCCGAATTGGTTGCACGGAAAACCAATCACCGAGAAATTCTTTGATTTCAGTTCCTGATGAAGATCCTCGAGGCCCGCGTATTGCGGCGTGTAGCCGCATTTGCTGGCCACATTCACCACCAATGCCGCGTTGCCCCGCAAGCCGTCCAAGATATTGGCACTGCCGTCAAGTCCGGCCACGATAAAATCGTAAAGAAAGTTCTTCATCACTGACCTTTAGTTGCGCGCGCGCCGTTTACGCAGCGCGATCGCGCTTCTTCAGATGCACCAGCAGCAGCGAAACCGCGGCCGGCGTGAGTCCTGGGATTCGCGCAGCTTGTCCCAAGGTTTCAGGACGCACATCGCCGAGCCGCTCGCGCGCCTCGTTCGACAATCCACCGACTTGTGAATAGTCGATATCGGCGGGCAGGCGCAATTCCTCGTAGCGATGCTGGCGCTCGATCTCATCGCTCTGGCGCTGCAAATAGCCCGAATATTTCGCCTGCACTTCGACCTGCAGTTTCACCTGCTCGCTCAAGCGCTCATCATCATGCCAATCGGCCGCCACCGCCGGCACGACGCCTTGCAAATCGTCATAAGAAATCTCCGGCCGACGCAACAAATCAAAGGCATGAGCCTCTCGCGACAGCGGCGCGCCCAGTTTGCCGAGCAATGCCGCATCAACTTGAAGCGGGTGCACAACGGCGCGCTCCAGCCGCTCGATCTCATCGTCGACGATGGCGCGCTTGCGCTGAAAGAATTCCCAACGCGAATCGTCAACCAACCCGAGCTCCCTTCCCTGTGGCGTCAAGCGCAGATCCGCATTGTCCTCGCGCAAGGACAAGCGGTACTCGGCACGGCTGGTGAACATCCGGTAGGGCTCGGTGGCGCCGCGCGTGATCAAGTCATCGACCAGTACGCCAAGGTAAGCTTCGCTGCGTTTCGGGCACCAGGACGCGCGCCCTTGAACCTGAAGCGCCGCGTTTAAGCCTGCGAGCAGGCCTTGGGCGGCCGCTTCCTCATAGCCGGTGGTGCCATTGATCTGGCCGGCAAAATACAGGCCGGATAGAAATTTGCTTTCGAGGCTGTACTTTAAATCGCGCGGATCAAAGAAATCATACTCGATGGCGTAGCCCGGCCGTGTGATGTGCGCGTGCTCGAATCCTGCGATCGTGCGCACGAATTCGTACTGCACATCGAATGGCAGGCTGGTCGAGATGCCATTGGGGTAAATCTCGTGCGTATCCAGGCCTTCGGGTTCAACGAAGATCTGATGCGAATGCTTGTCGGCGAATCGCACGACTTTGTCCTCGACAGACGGGCAGTAGCGCGGGCCGACGCCCTCGATCGCACCGCTGAACAGCGGCGAGCGCGCGGTGGCGGCGCGAATGATGTCGTGAGTGCGTTCGTTGGTCGCCGTGATGTGGCAGGGGAGCTGGCGCGGATGCGCAGCGCGCGTGCCGAGGTAGGAAAAAACCGGCCGCGGATCATCGCTGTGCTGCTCGCGCAGCACGGAGAAGTCGATGCTGCGCCCGTCAATGCGCGGCGGCGTGCCGGTCTTCAATCGTCCGACGCGCAAATTCAATTCGCGCAGTCGCGATGCCAGCTTCAGGGACGGAGGATCGCCGGCGCGGCCACCCGCATGGCTCTCAAGGCCTACGTGAATTTTGCCGCCCAAGAACGTACCGACGGTGAGCACCACGGCCGGCGCGCGGAATTCGATGCCGCTTGAAGTTACGACACCCACGACGCGATCGCCCAGCAGCTTAAGATCGGCCGCTTCCTGTTGGAACAGCGACAAATGGGGTTGGGACTCGAGGATTCCGCGAATCGCACGCCGATATAGCTGTCGATCCGCCTGTGCGCGAGTGGCTCTCACGGCTGGTCCCTTGCTGGCATTCAAGGTGCGGAACTGGATGCCGGCCTCATCCGCCGCGCGCGCCATCGCGCCGCCGAGCGCGTCAATTTCTTTGACCAAGTGACCTTTGCCGATGCCGCCGATTGCCGGGTTGCAGCTCATTTGTCCCAAGGTCTCGATGCTGTGCGTGAGCAACAGCGTGCTTTGCCCCAAGCGGGCAGCCGCGAGCGCCGCTTCGGTGCCGGCATGACCGCCGCCGATCACGATGACGTCGTATTCCTTCGAAAAACGCATGACGCTGAATCTACTCGATTTTTAAACCGGGCGCGTACTGTAATCCTGTGCCCGGAAAAGCACCAGGTCGATCAAGTACTAGGGCCGCACACGGCATCGGTGGGCGCGGCTGAACAGGTATAGTTCGCTGGATGATTCGTCCCGCCGTACTCGCTGAACGCCAAGCCCTCGAAGCGCTGCAGCTGCGCGCCTCGATGGGCAATGAAGGCGACCGCGACGCATTGCTGCGGCATCCGGATGCCATCGACCTACCGGTTGAGCAGATCACGGCCGGTGGGGTGTTCGTCCTGGAGCAAGACGGCGCCGTCGTCGGCTTTTCTGTGATCCTGTCGCGCGAAGACGGCGACACGGAAATTGACGCGCTGTTTGTCGAGCCGGGTATTCAGCGCCGCGGCGTCGGAAAAAAGCTGGTCGAACATTGCGCCGAGATTGCGCGTTCAAGGGGGTCGACCACCTTGCATGTGATCGGTAATCGTCACGCGGAACCGTTTTATCTCGCCTGCGGCTTCCAAATCATCGGCAGCTTCGAAACTCGATTTGGGCCGGGGCTGCTGATGCGCCTGGCGCTGTAGCGGCCGGCGGCTCGCGCGGTCATTCCACGGCGACGGGAATGCCCGCAAATTTCCCCGCCCATTTTTTCTGTCCGGTTTCGTGCACCGACTCGCCATCCGAGCTCACCGCCACCGTGACCGGCATGTCCCTGACGTCGAACTCGTACACCGCTTCCATGCCGAGTTCCGCAAAAGCGATGATGCGGCTGGCGCGAA
>Ga0224547_1000063_pt1 | contig 23132 bp, 26 predicted proteins | sample 714P21014metaG_FD_179908 | JGI IMG/M metagenome (GOLD analysis project Ga0224547, IMG submission 179908) | Peat soil microbial communities from Stordalen Mire, Sweden - 717 P2 10-14 | ecosystem: Environmental > Terrestrial > Soil > Wetlands > Peat | place: Sweden: Norrbotten County, Stordalen...
GGCTGGGTTTGCTGTCAGATTGCGCGCTGTTGCAACCAGCCGGGCGCCCGTTTGGCGATTTTCGAATGATGCTGCGAAGGCTTGCGCTATAGGTGCTGCAGCGCCGCGGCATAATCCTCATCGAGTGCTTGCATGAACAATTGCAACTGTTTGACGCGCCCTTCGAGTTCGGCCGCCGACAGCAGCAATGCCTGAATGTCGCCGGGTGACAGTTCCTTGGGGTCCTTGCGGTTCTTCACGATGAGCAATGGCGCGGCCGCCTTTGCTTGGTCGAATAAAATGCTGACGCCGGCCTCGTTAACGAAGGTTTGCTGACCGTAAAGTTCCGAATACTTTTTGATGACTTCAGGCTGCATGTAGCCGATGGCACCGCTGTCCCGCGCGCTCTTCCAAGCGGAATCGGGGTATGAACTCCAGCCGAAGCTCCACTGCAATTCAAAGTGCTCCGGCGTCTTGCCGGCACGCAGATCTCGCAACTGTCGATATCTTGCTCGAGTTGCACGAGCCTGGCTTGCAAGCTGCGCAGATTTTCCGTGTACAGCCTCTGGTTTTCAACGATCTCACGCCGCAGATTCGCACGGGCCTCTTTGACCATATGACGGTGATGCAACGATTCGACAGCGGCTTGTAGCGTGAGGGCGATCAATAGACCGATCGTGATCGTCACCAAATGGAGGGCAAAATCCTTCCACGAGCGGATCGGTTCATGGGGTGGATGAACGTCCAATGAGGGCCTCCTGCCTGAAAGCGTTGTGCGGCGCCCAGGAGCTTCCCGTGCAGGCAATGTCGATGCAGCACCCGGTTAGTCGCCGGCCCGGCGCATCCATACTCAAAGGACCGGTCAATCGAGGTAGGATCTCGCTAAGACACCAGGAGCCTTGAGAATGAACGACTCGCCTCTATACACGCCGCCGACAGTCTGGAAATGGAACAAGGAAAATGGTGGGCGGTTCGCGAACATCAACCGCCCGATCGCGGGACCGACGCATGAGAAAGAGCTGCCGGTAGGGCGCCATCCTCTGCAGCTGTATTCGCTCGCCACGCCGAACGGCGTGAAGGTCACAGTCATGCTGGAAGAGCTGCTGGCGCTTAAATTTAGCGGCGCGGAGTACGACGCCTGGCTGATCCGGATCTCGGAGGGCGATCAATTCGGCAGCGGTTTCGTAGCCGTCAATCCAAACTCCAAAATCCCGGCGCTCCTGGACCGCAGCTCCCCTAAGCCCATCCGAGTGTTCGAGTCGGGCGCGATTTTGCTGTACCTGGCCGAGAAGTTCGGAGCGTTCCTGCCGACCGACGCCGCGACTCGCGCTGAATGCCTGTCCTGGCTGTTCTGGCAGATGGGTAGCGCGCCTTACCTGGGCGGCGGATTTGGCCACTTCTATGCCTACGCGCCGACGAAGATCGAGTACGCCATTGATCGCTTTGCGATGGAGGTGAAACGCCAGCTCGATGTTCTCGATCGACGGCTGGCGCAATCTGAATATCTGGCAGGCGCCGACTACACCATCGCCGATATGGCGGTCTGGCCTTGGTATGGCGCGCTGGCGAAGGGTCTGGTGTATGGGGCGGGTGAATTTCTGCAAGTGCAAGAATACCCCCATGTCCAGCGCTGGACCGACGCGATCGCCAAGCGCCCCGCGGTGCAGCGCGGGCGCAAAGTCAATCGCGCGTTTGGCGAGCTCTCAGATCAATTGCACGAGCGTCATGACGCCGGCGATTTCGAAACAAAGACGCAAGACAAGCTTGAAGCCAGCAAACAACAGCCGGCGGATGATTCCGCCGGTCAATCCACCCGTCCGAAGACGTAGGATTCCATCGACAGCACGCCATAGGTCATGCCGCCCTCGATGACATCGACGGCGTCCTCATCGTCACTCGCCCCGACCGCGACCAGCAGAGGCAAAAAATGTTCTTCGGTGGGATGCGCCCGCTCGGCGTGCGGCGCGCGACGCCGATAATTCTCGAGCTCCCCTAAGTCTCTTGCCTGCACATGCCGTCGGATCCAGGCCGTGAATTCGAAAGCGTATCGCGTGTTGTTCGGATCGGTCTGTCCAATCTCGCGCAAATTGTGCGTGAGGCTGCCGGAACCCATGACAAGCACCCCTTGCTGACGCAGAGCTTTAAGTGCCCTTCCGAGCTTGAGTGCATTTTCCGCATCAAACGCAAACGGCAACGACACCTGAAAGACGGGAATCCGAGCCGCCGGTAACAGGTACAACATCGGCACCCACACGCCGTGATCGAGCCCGCGGCCATCATCAAAGGACACATCGAATCCAGCCGCCTTGAGCAGGGCTGCGGTGTCGCCCGCGAGAGCCGGCGAGCCGGGCGCGGGGTATTGCAAGCGATACAGCGCGGGAGGAAACCCGCCAAAATCATGAATGGTTTCGGGCTTGGGCGTGCGCATCACTTGCACGCCCGGCGTTTGCCAGTGCGCCGATACGACGGCGACTGCCGTCAGACCGGACAATTGCTCGCCCAGCTGCGTCAGTTTTGGTCCTAGCAATCCCGGCTCGAGCGCGAACGTTGGCGCGCCGTGCGACACGAATAGTGCCGGTGCCTTCGGTGCGCGCTTCATGATTTCAGCCTCGCGTGAGCCGCATTAAATTCTCGTTCGGCGTCTTGTGCCCTGGCGATACGCGCAGCCGAGAATAGTTTTGCGCCACCAACGGCGCGTCGATTGCGGCCGCCACTCGGCGCGCCACGCCGAGGGCGCCGATGTCCCAGGCAATGTGCCGCTCAAGCTCCGCCGCAGGCAGCCCGAGATTCGCGAGCCGGCGCGGAATGCGCGCGCCGGCGTGATCCGCCACAACGATAAAAGGAGATCGTCCCAGGCTCGGAATCTCGAGGAACGCCGGCGGTTCGTCAGCGGCAAGCAGCGGCGCGGCAGGGTTCGGCATTGAGCAATGGCTCTTGGCTAGCGCTGTCCCACCAGTCGCTGGACCGATTGAATCTGTACATTCTCGATGTCGTCAATATTTCCTCCATCGGGGCTGCGCCGGTGCCGTCGATCACGCGCACATGCGTCAGCACCAACACCGGCGAATCCTCACTGACATAAGGCTTGACCGAACTGGGCGCTTGCGCAAAGAAACTCCCGGCCAGCAACCAAGCGGCCAGCGGCAGGAGTTTGAGAACTGGGGTGTAATCCATCTGCCCAATCGAATTTCAGTCATCGCGCTCGCCCTCGGATCAAAAACCCGTGCAAGCATACCGTGAGTCAAACCAGCCAGGCACGTGCTACGCTAATCAGATGGGAATATTGAATTTACATACCGTGCCCGCCCGTCGCACCCGCCGCATGACGCAGACGGCGTTGCTTGCCCTCTTGACCAGCGGCGCCCTTTCGTACGCGAATGCGACCACCTACACCCTCAACAAAGCTGATGACACGGTGATTGGCCAGGACCAAACTGTCATCACGGTCTACCAAGACACGCTGTACGGCCTCGCGGCCGCGTACAGCCTCGGGTCTGAGGAGCTGATTCGGGTCAATCCCGGCGTCGACCCGTGGCTGCCCGGCGCCGGCAAGCAAATCACTGTTCCGGGACGGCACATTCTGCCGCCGGGTCCGCGCGAGGGAATCATCGTCAATCTTCCCGAGCACCGCCTCTACTACTACCCGAAGCCCAAGCGCGGCGGTCCCGTCGAGGTGATCACCTATCCGGTCAGCATCGGGAAAATGGACTGGCGTACGCCCTTAGGATTAACCCGCGTCATTCAAAAGCAGAAAGACCCCACGTGGTTTCCGCCCGAGTCGGTGCGAAAAGAGCACGCCGAGGCCGGCGATCCGCTGCCGGTCAAAGTGGGGCCGGGCCCCAACAATCCTCTCGGCGCCTATGCCATGCGCTTGGCCGCCGGCGACGGCACCTATCTCATTCACGGCACCAACAATCCGATCGCCGTCGGACTCGCGGTGACTCACGGCTGCATCCGCATGTATCCCGATGACGTTGCCGCGCTGTTTCCGCTCATTCCCGTCGGCACGCCGGTGCGCTTGATCAACGAGCCGGTGAAAGTGGCGTGGGTCGACGGGGAGCTGTTGCTCGAAGCCCATCCGCCGGTCGACGCGCTAGGCCAGAGCTTTGAACCCGAGATCGAAGAGTTCTCCGAGTTGTTGAGAGCTGCGGTCGGCGATACCACTGTCGCCATCCATTGGGACTACGCTCGCGAAGTACTGCAAAAGGCCAATGGCGTCATCGCGACCGTGGGGCTCGAAGCCGAATTGCCCACCCCGCCGGAAGCAGCGCCTGCATCCTCGACCGCTCCGACATCGACCGCCTCCTCGACAGCGGACGGCGCCGGCAAGTAGCACGGCTGAACACCGCATGGCAAAAAAACAAGACGTCGTTGTTGATAACCTTCTCGACTCTCTTGTCTGGATGAGACGCAAGGCAAAACGGCACGAACCGGTCGACGACCTGATCGACGCGCTGATGAAGATGCGGCGCAAAGCAAAAAAGAAAGTGGCCAAGAAGAAGAGTAAGAAAAAGCAAAGTAAGAAGAAGCAAAGGCGACCGGCCAAGCGTTGATCAGACAGGCCAGGGATAGTTCGTGCAGACCCGGCCAGGTGATCGGCGTCGATCTATGCGTGGCTCAATACGCTGGCCATGCAAGCGATGCAATTGAAGGTGGCGTGCATAACGAAAGAGGCTCGAAGCGATCGATAGCGAATGGCAAACGCCGATGAGGCCAGTCCTAGTGTCATTCGAACTCCGAACGCCATTGCGCCGATGGCTCCAAGCTTGAAACCATTGTTGTGCAGGAGTGCAAATATCACGCTCAAAATCAAGGCTGCCGCCCAGACGTTGATTTTCCGCTTGAGCCAGTCGAGAAGAAGTCCGCGAAAAATCAGCTCTTCGGCCAGAGGTCCGATGATGACAATCAAACCTAACGCGAAGAGGAGTTGACTTAGGTTACGAGGCAAGATGTCAAGAGATGGCGGCGGCACCACGTCGATGCCGAGCCAGCGCAGTAAAATGCCCACGGCGGATAGCAGCATGATCAATCCAATACCGCTGGCGGCGGCGGCCAGAAGTACCTTGGTTCGGGTGCTTGAGAAGCGCGCTTGTAAGCTCTCCCAGCCTCGAGCTTTCGCGAGCCACTCATAGCCGATGAGCCAGGAACTGTAAAACGCGGTCCCCGCCAGCATCCCCGCTACAAATTTTGAGGGGGTAAATAATCGGCCCACCGCGACGCAGACAAAGCCAAGAACTGCGCCGACGATGAGGCCGCCTACAAGTAAGAGCGCGATGTCTCGCAGACGGATTTCAGGCTTCAAGGCGAGCTCAAGTTTCGTTTTGTTGTCGCTCGCGAATTGAGGCCGGTCCTATTTCTACAATGTGCACTGATGTCACTCGCTTTTCCGTTGGGGATCTTCAGCGATGCGGGAACGGCACTGTTCGAGAGTCTTGCGGTCCAGTTCGCCATGGAAGTATTTCGTCAGGGCGGCGGTGAACATCTTGTCGCCGGGGGAGATGTGCGCAAATAAGGTCACTGAGGATTGAAATTTCCTATTGTCGGGATAGCCGAAGATGTCTTCGATGGAGCGGCCGTTGACTGCGTTCACGAGCTGGGTGCATTCACGGAGTCGAAACCCGAGTAATGGGTGGTTTAAATAGGCTTTGGCTTCGTCGATGCCAGTGATGGCATACTTTTGGGCCGTGGGACTTGTGCCTAGCCCAAAGATCTGGGGAAAGATGAACCACATCCAGTGGCTTTCCTTTTGGCCGCCCTGCAGTTCATCGCGAACTTGGCCGTAGATGGGGTGCTGCGCGTCGATAAAGCGTTGGAGATTGTAGGGGTCGGCGGTCATAGCGCGGGGATGTTCTTCGATTGAACTCGCGGATCTTAGGCGTCGGCGGCCAGCGATTCAATCTCGTGTTCGGTCAGTATGCGCCATCCGCCTTTAGGCAAATCGCCCAATTGCAGTTCGCCGACGCGCACTCGCACCAAACGCAGCACCGCAATGTCAAACGCGCGCAGCAGGCGGCGTATCTGCCGGTTGCGCCCTTCGTCGAGCGCGATTTCAAGCCACGCATTCTTCTCGCCGTTGCGCAGGCAGCGCGCGGATTTTGCGGCCAGCCATTCGCCCACTACTTTCATGCCGTGCTCAAGATCCTTGAGCAAGGCCGCGTCCGACAAACGGTCGATTTGCACATGATAGGTTTTGTCGGGCCCGGAAGAAGGGTGCGTCACACGCGCGGCCCACATCGGATCGTTGCTGAATAACAAGAGACCCTCGCTGGCCTTATCGAGTCTCCCAACCGGTGCGAGCCATGGCAGGGAGGCACCCTCGAAGCATTTGTAAACGGTTTCACGGCCCTGCTCATCGCTCGCTGTGGTGACCAAGCCTCGAGGTTTGTTCAGCATGACGACCAATCGCGCCGGCGTGTCTTCCCGGCCGGCCACCGCGATCCGGTCGCAACTCGGGTTCACCGGAAATTCGGGATCCTTGACGAGCCGGCCGTTAACGCGAACTTGGCCCGCGCGTACCCACTGTCCGGCCTGCGTACGCGAACCCAAGCCTAACTTCGAGATCATCCGCGCCACCCCGTATCGAGGCGACTTCGAATTCACGGATGGAGCGATACCGCGGCTTTCGATACCGCAGCCAGTGAACTGCCGGTGCTGGGGTTGCCGAGAACCACGTAGAACACGTCGGTCCGCTTTCGCGATGCACTCGGAAGAAGTTTGATAAAGAGACTCACCGTGTGTACGCCGGCTGGGAAAGATGTCGACGCCGGCGCCTGCGGCGCGTAATCGGTGCCGGCCAGCGCGGAGCCAGGCTCGGTCCACCAATCGAAACTCGTACCGCCTTTTGATCCCGTCGAACGGTGGACGCGGATTTCGGCAAATTTCTCGCCGCGCCGGATCGAGTACGAGTCGGATAAGACACCGATCTTCTCCGTTTTGTCGATCCGCCGGGCCGCGGTCGGTGCGCCGGGAGTCGGGTTCTTGACCGCGGCTTTAAGAGGTGCCGGTGCCAGCGCCGCCTCGGCAGACGCCTGAGACTCTTCCTTTTCCGCGGCCGCTAGCGCGCGCTCGACATTCAGGGGCGCATTGGCTGCGGCCTCGGCTTCGACGGCGACGCTTGGCCCCTTCGGCCGGCTCATCACCGCCCAGGTGATGCAGCAGATCAGGACGGCAGCGGCCAACGCGATCAATGCGGAAGGCATATGGCCCTTCACCAAGGGCAGCGCCTTCGAATCCTGCGGTTTGGGCACGGCGCCCAAGGGTTCGCTGCCCAGATCGAGATTTGCCAGCCAATCGCGCACGCCGCGCGGTCGATCTGCGCGATCCCATGAAAGAGCCGCCGTGAGCGCCTTCCATTGCCGCCCCGAAAGACCGGGGGGACGCTGCGGCGTCACCTTGAGCGAGCGCGCCTCGGTTGAACGCCGCTGCTGGAACGGGTGCTCTCCTGCCAGCAATTCGTAAGAAAGACACGCGAGCGCAAAAAGATCATCGCGCGGATCCGGCTCGCGGCCTTCCAGCAGCTCGCACGACGCGTAGGCAGGTGTCAATGTGGGGGTCGACTCACGCGATGTTCCAAAATCAAGTATGCGCAGTTCCCCATCGTTGGTGACCATCACGTTTTGCGGTTTCAGGTCGCCGTGAATCACACGGCGGTCATGCGCGTGCGCGATACCGGCACCCACCTCGCGAATGACCGCCCAGACATAGTCACGCGGCACCGGCAGCGGATGTAGTTTCTGCATCACGCTGAGCAGGCTTTCTCCGTCGATCAACTCCATGGTGAAGAACGAGAAATCGTGATCGAGATCCAACTCGTAGACCTTCACGACATTGGGGTGCGCGAGAACCTGCGCCGAATAGAACTCTCGGCGCAGTTTCGACACCACCTGTGCCCGGCTACGGGTCTGCTCATGCAATATCTTTATCGCCACGCGGGCGTCGATTTCGGTGTGCTCACTGCGCGATCGGTCGAGCGCCTTGTAAACGGTGCCCATCCCGCCGCTGCCCACCTGACTTTCAATCACGTATCGGCCGCGCAGCACAAAGCCGCTGCCCAGCCGCGCCGGTGCCGATCCGGGCGCGGTCGCAGGCGTCTCGCGGCGAGTCTCCGGGGCCACGCGCAACAGGTCCACCGAAATACCCTCGCCTGCGGTCGCTTTGTCGCGCTCGGCGATCCTGGTTCGGATGGAGTGAAATAGATCCTCCGGCTCTAGCGAGTCATCGATCGGGGTGCGCCGCTGTTGAGTCATGGGGGTCTGTTGAGGTCCATTTATTGGCCCGAAGCCTACAACGTTAATGACCCTAAGACTGAATACCGATCCGCACAAAAGCGCCGTTTTGACCCTGAATATCTACGTCTGTGCGCTAAATCACACCCTGCTACGGCATCGCGGCGCGGCCTCAACCGCATGGAGGACGTTTGACTAACCCATAACCATTTGGTTATGATTAACGAATGCAGATTGCCGCTGATCCATTATTCAGGGCCCTCGCAGATCCCACCCGCCGAGCGATCTTCGAGCGCTTGGTGCGCGATGGTGAGCAGTCGGTGCGCGCCCTCACCGATCAATCCGGCGTCTCCCAGCCGATGGTCTCCAAGCACCTGGCCGTCCTCAAGGTCGCGGGTTTAGTGCGCGATCGGCGCGACGGACGTGAAACCCACTACAGCGCCCGCCCCCATTCCTTAGGGCCCCTGATCGATTGGCTGGGCCACTACGCAGCTCTTTGGTCTGCAGTTCCCTGCGGTCCGCCTCAGACAGCTCGAGCGCTTGATCGAGATAGTCGCTAAATGGGCGCCATGAGACTACTTGCGCGCGGCCAAGATGTCGTCCAGGCGTGCGGGTTCTGATGGTTCACGTTCCAAGTGCGGGTAGCGCAAACCGTCGTGATAGTCGAGATTGAGGACGCGAAATCGATCGCCGCTCTTGACGATCAGTTCGATCGGAAGCTTGGTCGTCTTCGCTGATCGAATCGCGTCTTTGAGTACATCTGCATTGTAGGCAGCCCCGTTGATTGCCAGTATGACGCTGCTTTCCGTAAGCTTCGCTTTGAAGGCGGCGCTATCCCAGAGCACCTCCAGAACGGTGCCGTCCTTGTCGTCGAGTTCGACTCCGATGGAGAACAGCAGGTTCACGCGCTTGCTCTGATCGTCGTGCGCCCTTAGGTATTCGCTTGGCGTGTCGGAAAAGACCAGTTTGTAGCCGCCGCGCCGCAGTCCATCCAGCGGCGCCGGCTTACCGATTGAATCGAGCCGTGCGCGCAGAAACGCCGCCCAGTCGTAGGATTCCACGCTGTTCAATGCCTTCACCAGGTCTTCAAAGGTATAGGTGACGGTCGTGAAGCTGCCGTCGTCGATGCCGAAGAAGGTGCGCGCGAAGTCATCCAGCGATCGCTTTCCCTGCGAGCGCTCGCGGATCAAGGTGTCGGCGTCGAGCCAGATCAATTGAGACTCCGAATAGTAGTCCTCGAAGCGCTGCCAATTGCGCCAGGACATGGGGCGGCGCGGATTGATAATTTCGTCGTTGGTCGTGTCCTGCAAGGCGCGCCACCGACGACCTGCTTGGGCCTCGTAGTACGCTGCCGTGAGGGCAAGCTGATCGAGCGCCTGCTGTTGGGTCCACAGGCCGGAGCGAGCAGTCAGCACCTGACCCCAATACTCGGTCTGTCCTTCATACACCCACAAAAGGCTATCCTGCATCGGCACTTGGTAATTGGGAGTCCAGAGGTCCGCCGGACGCCGGAACTTGCCGTTCCAAGAGTGAGTGAACTCATGCGCCAGCAGATCTCGGCCGTACGCGGTTTTGCTCCATTCGGTAAATGCCTCAGGATCGCTGCCGTCCTCGCTCGACTGATGGTGCTCGAGTCCGTTCTGCTGAATCTGATCGCTCAACGAATACAGAAAATCGTAGTGTGAATAGTGGTGCGAGCCGAAAATCTTGTAGGCCTGCTGCACGAGATTTCGGTGCGCCTCGAGTTGCTCAGGTTTGATCGCCAGCAGCTCGGGACGGTCGGCGAACAGATCCAGATGTACCGGCGCCGCGCCGCTGGGATCGAGGTCAAGCCGTGCCGTATACCGGCCCGCATACACCGGACTGTCGATGAAAGTCTCGAGGCTAACGCGCTTGAATTTGGTCTCCCCGCCGCTCGCGGACACGGTTTCCAGAGCCGATCCGAATTTCCAATCGACCGGCAACGTAAGACTTGCCTCCACCGGAATCTGCCGCGTGAAATAGCCGGCCGGGTAGAGGACGAGGGCGTTCCACTCGAGCAGCAGGATATCGCGGGTGATCTCAATGGCGCCGACTTTGAGGCTGGTTGGAGAGAGGTAGTCGAAATCGATGTCGATCGACTTCACCCCGGAGGCAGGATGCACGCGAAACGCGTAGACATCGACGGGATCGCGCGTCCAGGACACCGGCGCACCGTTGGCGGTTATCTTGATGCCCGCGAGCCTGTCGATGGGACCCTCCGGCGCATGCGTTCCGGGCAACCACTTCGGATACAGCAACACCGTATCCGCGCCGACTCCGCTCAAGGTCTCGTGAACGCGCACGATCCGCCGTTCGAGATCGGATGCATCGACTTTGAGACGAATTTCGCCGGCATATGCCCTGTCTTTGGGCGCCGCGATCGGCACCGTGGAGGCGCTCGGAGTTGGGCCGGGGCTTGCGTTCGCGGTGGCGAAGGAGGCGGCCGCGCAATAGATCGCCATGGATATCAAAATTTGCTTCATCGAATTACCTTTTGCACATTGTTATTGATTGCTTACCAGAGACTGACACGCTTTTCCGGCGGCAGGTACATCTTGTCGCCCTCCTTGACGCCGAACGCATCGTGGAAAGAGGCCTGATTCATCTCCGGCACGGTACCGCGAATTTCGTCGGGCGAGTGCGGATCGACCTTGATGCGGACGATGAGAGCGTTGGTGCGCGTCTTGCTGCGCCACACCTGCGCCCAGCCGGCGTAGAAGCGCTGGTCGCCGGACAGACCGTCGATCGTCGGCGCTTCCTTGTTGCCCAGGGACAGCTTGTAAGCTTTATAGGCGATGGCGATGCCGGAATTATCGCCGATGTTTTCGCCCAAAGTGAGTTCACCATTAACATGATAACCGGGTACCGGCTCATAGGCAGCATACTGTTCCACCAACGCATGCGTCTTTGCCTTGAACTTGTCGAGGTCTTCCTGGGTGAACCAACCCGGCGCGCTCAACAGATTGCCGTCGCCGTCGTACTGGCTGCCTTCATCGTCGAAACCATGGCTGATCTCGTGACCGATGACGCCGCCGATGCCGCCATAGTTCACCGCATCATCGGCCTTCGGGTTGAAGAACGGCGGCTGCAGGATGGCGGCGGGGAACACGATTTCGTTCATTTCTGCATTGTAGTAAGCGTTGATGGTTTGCGGCGTCATGCCCCACTCATCGCGATCGATCGGTTTGCCCAGTTTGTTGAGATTGCGGTTGTACTCAAAGGACTGCGCGCGGATCACGTTGCCGGCTAGGTCATCCCTGGCGATCTGCAGAGAGCTGTAGTCGCGCCACTTCGGCGGATAGGCGATTTTCGTCGTGAACTTGGCGAGCTTCTCCTTCGCCTTTTGCTTGGTCTGCGGGCTCATCCAATCGAGCGTATCTAGGTCGGCTTTGTAGGCGGCGAGCAGGTTCTGCACCAATTGGTCAATGCGTGCCTTGGCCTCGGGCGGGAAGTACTGGGCCACGTAAAGCTTGCCCAAGCTCTCGCCGATTGAGTTCTCCACCAAGGCGATCCCACGCTTCCAGCGCGGGCGGTTCTGGGGGATGTCGTTCAGCGCCGTGCCGTAAAAGGCGAACTGCTCATCGACAAAACGCTTGCTCAAATAGGGCGCGAAATCGTTCAGCAGTCGCCATCGGAAGTAGGCCTTCCATACCGGCAGCGGCGTCTTTTGCAGCAGCTTGTTGAAGCCGCTAATGTAACTCGGCTGTCTGATGACCAGATAGTCCGTCTTGCCCCTCACGCCCGAGTCGACGAGATACGCCTGCCAGTCATAGCCGGGAGCGAGGGCAGCAAGCTTCTCGAACTTCACCTTGTTGTAGGTCTTCACCGGATCGCGATTCTCGACCTTGGTCCATTGCACCTTTGCCAGCTCGGTCTCCAGCGCCACGATGTCCTTGCCGTCCCGCGCCGCCGTCTTATCGCCGGCCAGGGTCAGCATTTTCTCCACGTACACGCCGTACTGCTTGCGGGCCTGCTCCATCTTTTCATCGTGCTGCAGATAGTAGTCGCGATCGGGCATCCCCAACCCGTCCTGGCCTAAATCGAATACGTACTTGCTCGAGTCCTTGGCGTCCTGATGCACCGCCGGTGTGTAGGGTGCGGTGATGCCGATCTGGTTGAAATGAGCGATCAACCCGGCGATCTCCTTTTTGTCCTTGAGCGCGTCGATCTTCGCCAACTCTGCGTCCAGCGGCCTCAAACCCAAGCCTTCGAGGGCGGGCTCGTCCATGAAGCTGGCATACAGGTCGGCGATCCTGTGCTGGTCCGCGTCCTTGGAGGCAGTCGAGTTCTGTAAACCATCGACGATGCTGTGCAACTTCGCCTCGGAGTCGTCGAACAGCTGGTCGAATGAACCGTAACTGGACTTATCCGCCGGAATCTCGGTGGTCGCGAGCCACTTGCCATTGATGTGCTTGAAGAGGTCGTCCTGCGCGCGGACGCTGTTGTCAATGTATTGAACGTCGATGCCGGAAATCAGGGCCGGTACCGCCGGCGCGGCAGCCGGTCGCGAACTTTCCGGCGCCTTGCCGCAGGCCGCAACAAAACAGGCGCAAGCCGCACCAAATAACAGTTTGTTCATCGCAATCCTCTTGTCTTGTTTCTTGAACCCACGTGTAGCGTGAGATCTTATCCTTCTTCAAAACCTGCCGGTCTCGCGGCTGCCACACCGAACTCACGTTCGAGAGCCACGCCGACCCGCCCGATCGTACCCTCATCGAAAAGACGCCCGATCAAGGTGACGCCGTGCGGCACGCGACGCGGCGGGTTGAACTTTGGCAGCGGATTCGCGGCATCCGGTGCCCAATCGCTGCGCGCCTCCGAGACTTTAACGAATCCTGCGCGAAGGGTCAGCGAAGGATGTCCGGTGGCGTTCGTGATGACCAGCATTTCGTCCTGCAATGACGGCACCAGCAGCAAGTCTACCTGAGAAAAGACTCGCGCCATTTCGATCGCGACCTTGCGGCGCAATCGATCGGTCTGGACGAAATCGACCGCGGAGAGAAATCTGGATTGTCTGAAGATATTGGGCCACGCATCGGGAACCTGCATTTTAAGCTGATTCAGGCCGCCGCTTAAGGTCAGCTCTTCGAAGGCCGCCGCCGCCTCAGCGAAAAGAATCACGTTCAGCGAATCGTAAGGCCAGTCGGGGATCGAGACCTCGGTCGCAGTCGCGCCAAGTTTCCGAACTGTCGCGAGCGCGGCGCGGTCCACTTCGGTGGCGTCCTTCATCCACTGAGGAAAATAGCCGACGCGCAATCCGGTTATGGGCGCGGCCGCGTCATAGTCGAGCGTGCTCGGCACGCAGGCTACGTCCCGGTTGTCCGGCCCTGAGATGGCGCGCAAAACCAGCAGCGTATCTTCGACGCTGCGCGCCATGGGCCCTAGTTTGTCGAGCGACCAGCAAAGCGTCATCGCTCCCGTGCGCGGTACGCGGCCATAGGTGGGGCGCAATCCGGTAACACCGCAGCGCATGCTCGGGGCCACGATGCTGCCGCCGGTCTCGCTACCCACCGAAAAGCCAACCAGACCGGCCGCTGTGGCAGCGCCCGGCCCGGCACTTGATCCTGAGGACCCTTCCTCGAGGAGCCACGGATTCATGGTCTGGCCTCCGAACCAGATATCGTTGAGGGCCAGGGCTCCCAGGCTCAGCTTGGCCACCAGCACGGCGCCCGCCTCGTGAAGCCGCCGAACCACAGTGGCGTCCGCCTCAGGTTTACGATTCCGAAATGGTTCAGCACCATAAGTTGTCGCGATACCGGCCGTGTCCAGCAGATCCTTGGCCCCCCAAGGGATGCCATGTAACGGTCCCCTATATTTTCCGGCCGCAATCTCGGCGTCTGCACGTTTTGCCTGTTCAAGCGCCAGCTCGCGCGTCAGCGTGATGACACATTTAAGCTTCGGATCGAATCGTTCGAGGCGCCTAAGATAGATCTGCGTGAGCCTCTCTGAAGAGAGCTGTCGCGTCTCAATCCAGTGCGAGAGCTGCGTCACGGACGCAAAGGCAATGTCTGGATCGCGGGTGGGTAGACGCCGCACCTCGACCTTGCTGCGAACAAAGCGGTCCCGACTGGGATCCGTTTTTTGTCCGTACTGATTCGGTTCCCATTGCGAAGCCGGCGCAAGTGCCGCTTCCAACCGTATCTTTTTGGGTCCAGTGCGCCGCTCATATAGGGGTGCCATGGCGGCTCGCCAGCTGCCGGCGGCGTCATGACGTTCCTGACTGCTCAATTCGACCTGCATCAATTTTTCAGCTTCCACAAAAGTGGTAGCGGAGACCTCAGGCCCCACGGGTGGCGAGGTGGCAAACGCAGAGGGTGCGCCGGGGGGCGTACCGGGTGGATCGCCGCTTTGCGCCGGAGCCACTTCGTACGCACCAATGGTGGCTCCGACAACACCCAGGGATGCGCTGGTTAGGAAACGCCTGCGTGAGTTTTTCAATCGATCTCCCGATTCTCCCATCAATGTAAGTTACCTGCTTTCTGACACTTCGAGTAGCGGTAAAATTCATCAGTACATTTCGGAAGGGGCAAATGATGTCCAGACTCCGTGTTGAAAGCTTCGCCATATCAGTTGATGGTTATGGAGCCGGCCCCAACCAAGGCGTTGACAAGGGCTGGTGGGGCGACAACCCACCATTTCACGTGCCGGTCTTCCTACTCAGCCACCACCTACGCGCATCGATCACGATGGCAGGTGGCACAACATTCCACTTCGTCGCAGAGCGAACACTTGTTTGCAGATTTAGACGCTGTGGCGCTCGGTTATCGTTGTGCTAAGCATGTGCCGACGGCGAATACCACCCATATCGTTTTCACGCGTCAGCGCGCAGCGTCCTAACACGTTATTGCCCTGGCAGCTGCAGCGCGAGACGATGCGAGCTCGATCGCGACGCCTCACGCTATCGGCGGTGCTGCGGCGAATGGATCTTCCTAGCTGGAACTGGGGTCGGCATCTAACGGCAGGCCAAGCGTTGAGACAAATCGTCGCAGCGGTGACTCAGTCGATTCGTTTGATGCGGACTGGGCTGACTGCGACGTATCGGTCGACACGCCCCCGCACATTTTTGGCCAGAGTTCGATGGGTAAGGGCGCCAGTAACATCGATGGTGGGATCATCGCGTTGAATTGCACCAACGCCGCTTTGGTCTTAAATTCCGCGCACCCATACTCCGGCATGCAGTTGCCACAACGATTCGAAACCAATGCGCGATTTTTGTAGCAGCAGAGAGCGACGGGGTTCGCGGTATCAGGCATTGGCCCATTATCATAGGTTATTCAGCTAATCGATGTCTGTTCGATCAGGATTTCACAGTAGGAATGATCTGACAGCGTATTTGGATCAATCAGAAGTACCGGCGAAGCAACCGCGATTTTGTCGGCGACTGTTGCTACTTGCGCAGCGTGTAGAAGGCGGTCAGACCAGAATGCACACTAATAACTGATGCTGAATGCCGGCGAATCCTCGGGCTACATTTTGCGCCAAGTTTTGAAAATTTTACCGATTGAACCTCGATGAGGAGTTGCCACCCGCCGCGCCCCCGGCACGCAGAATTGGAGTCTGTGGATAACTTGGACTTCCAATTACGATAGCATCGGTGCCTTCAGCAGCGCGGAGCCTTCGACATAATGAGCAATCAGGCAACAAACCCGCAGGAGCCCGCCAGTCCAGAATCGGAGATTGAGCTTCTGGCGCGCGAGACTGACACGCCGGTCGAAATCGTTCATGAAATCTACACGATTGAGCGCGCGAAACTCGATCAGGCTGCCAGAATCAAAACCTACGTGCCAGTGCTTATTCACCGGCACGTGAAAGAGCTTTTGCAAACGCGACGTAGCTCAGTTCACTAGTTGTACATTGTTCTTTTCGGGCACGGGCGTAGGTCATTACGGAGCACCCTGGCAATCGCCGCAATGGTATTCCAGTTGCGAGTGGTCACCGGGACACCGTAGAGCCGGTCCAGTGCACCGAGGAATCCGATGACCTTCATGTGGCGCCTGTACATTCCGATGACGAATCGGTTTCGTCTCGTGAGGATTTTCATCAGCCATTGACCGCTGGACGGGAATCGGATGGGCGTTGACGGCGTCAAGCGAGGGCGCCGGGACAGCACGCTGACGAAGCGGACAACACCTCGTCGCACCGACTGTCCCTCAAAAGGATTCTTCGAAATCAGACTCGTAATGTCGCGGCCCTGGCAAACAACGATCTCGGCGACAAACGGAAGTTTGCGTGCCACTTCAGCGCGTGCTTGGGCCTGGGTCATCGGCTGCCGAATGACTAGCGTGCCCGCCGCGCCAATATTGACAGCACCCAGGTGCTTCAGTGCTTCGGCCAGCCTGGTCGGTCGGAAAGTCCTGTGGCCCCCGACATTAACTCCTCTTAGAAAAACAACGAGTGCCACTTTCCCCTCAACGAAGCCTCACGGAGGACGCGACCCGGCGGAGGCGGGTTGCGCAAGCAGCCGCCAGCTGCGAATGATACTGGCTCACGCCGCTGTCGTTCCGAATTTCTTCATGTTTTGACGTGTAATGTCTGCCGGCTACACTCACGCCGGAGGTCAAAGCGGCCCATCGAACGATGCCGATGTGAAAGGATTGCAGATCACCAGGGTGCCGTAGCGACGGCGAGATTTCGGCGGAGCGATTGTGCGCACCAACCTAGCGTGGGACGATTCCTCTAACACGAATTTACAGGAGCGGGCTGATGAACGGACGTGTGGCGTTGGTCACGGGCGGCGGCCGGGGGATCGGGCGCGAGGCGGCGCTACTGCTTTCGGCAGCGGGAGCGCGCGTGATGGTCGTGTCCCGCAGCGTAACGGAACTGGCGGCCGTTGGCCTCGAATACGTTGCGGCTGACCTCGGCACCACCGAGGGCTGCGCCCTCGCCGTAGCCGAGACCGAGCGACGACTGGGATCGATTGACGTGCTGGTCGTGAACCACGGCATCGGCTCAGCACACGAGCGACTCGTGTGGGAGCAAGATCCCGAGGTCTGGCGCGAGACGATGCGCATCAACCTGGACGCTCCATTCGAGCTCGCGCGGCTGACGGTCGGCGGCATGTGCAACCGCGGCTTCGGCCGGCTCGTATTCACCAGTTCGACCGCCGGTGAGAAAGCGGAACGCTCCGGCAGCGCGTACACCGCGTCCAAGCATGGGGTTATTGGTCTCGCGCGCGCCGTTGCCCAGGACGCTGGGCCGTTCGGCGTGACATCCAACGCAGTGCTGCCTGGCTGGGTGCGAACGGAAATGGCCGAGCGCTCAGCAAAGACGGAGGCCGAACGACGCGGCATCAGCGTCGAGCAGGTGTGGCGCGAGCGCGCCGAAATCTACCCGCAGAAGCGTGTGCTGGAGCCGCGCGAGGTCGCGCAGGTGATCGCGTTCCTGTGCAGCGACGCCGCCGGGGGCGTGAACGGCGAGGCGATCACCGTGGCTCTCGGCGGCATGTGGTAGGCCCTATTGCGATTTATTTAGTGCCTCGATCAAGTTGGCGTCGAAAACAATGAGGCACCCAACTCGTGACTGGTTGCTGAGAATGCCGGCGCAACATCGTGCGTCAATCTGGATGATGGCCACATTGCCAAATAATCTCGCGCCCACCACCCAACTGCAGCAGCGCTTGGAATCGGCCGGCAATGTCAGTCGGACTTGGCAGCTTTGGCTTTCGCTTTCACTGCATCCAGGTGGGCATTTGCCGTGTCTTTGCACGATTTTTGCGCATCGCCTGCCAGCGCCTCGCACTTCGCCAGAGCGACTTTTGTTTCGCCCTCAGCTTGAGTAACCGCTGAGTCCACTACAGCGCCGACACTCTTGTCGGCCACCTTCGCTACCGCATCCGCCCGGTCTTTAGCGGCCTCGGCCTCGACTTGCTTCACCTTGTCGTCCGCCTTGGCGTTCTCCGCGGCCGCATCGCTCTGGGCCTTGGCGACGTCCGCTTGAACCTTATCGGGAGATTCGGCCTTGTTGCAGGCAGAAAGGCTTAGAAAGGCGCTGGCGAGCAACGCGCAGCTTAACGCTAGTCTCATTTGAATCCTCCGGTTTTCCACTCGAAGGCGTGGAATGTTAACCATGAAGCATACGCCTGCGGTTAGCGCGGTCCACCCCGCAAAAGCCCTACTCTGCGTGGGACGAATCCTATACTGCGTGTCGATGTGCGCGGGTATGTGCGGTAGAGCACAAAGGCTAGAGCAGCGCGCCAGACCGCGCAGTGTTCGACTGTCTGACGAGCGCGTCATCTAGCGTTGCATGCCCCATAGATGGTCGGCTTGCCGACGCCGGCGCGCGCAGCAATAGATTCCACCGTCAGTGCAGTTGGTCCATTTTCGTCGATCAATGGCGATTGTCGCATCGCTAGCCGAATTTGGCCTTCATCCGCTCGGATAACTTCGACAGGTTCACTACCACGCGTTCGTGTGTGCCGACTCCAATCTCCTCGTTCCTGTCGGTCGCACGAATCGAAAACTCGATGCGCCGCCCATCAACGCCAGTCACTTTCGCTTCGCCGGTGACGCGTCGACCGGCCGGCGTCGCCGCCAGATGACGCACGTCGACGCGAGTGCCTAACGCGCTTTCGCCGGCGTCGAGATATGGCTTGATCGCGTTGAGCGCTGCGTTCTCCATGACCATGATCATGACCGGCGTCGCCAGGACCGGAGGCAATGTCACATCCTTGAAACGGCTGGCGAGATGCTCGGGCATGACGACAAGACTGAACGAACCTGAGGACCCGACCGGTATCGATTGCATCGCCGCTCCTTGGAGTTGAATGGCACACATGAGCTTAACGCTTGCGGATGAGAGAGAGGAGAAAATGGTACCGTGATTCTATGTTGGTCCTTCGTTCCCTCATATTTTCGATTCTGTTCTACGGCTTTTTCGCCCTCAGCGCGGTGGCGGCCGCGGCTATTTCGGTCATTTCGCCGAAATGCCTGCCGCCGTTCGCCAGACTCTGGTCGCGTTCATGGCTGGCCATGTACCGAGCAATTTGCGGTGTCAGCTATGAAGTGCGAGGTAAAGAAAACCTGCCTCAAGGGGGCTGCCTCCTGGCTGTGAAACATCAGTCCGTCTGGGATACATGTGCGCTGTTTGCCATCTTTGATCGCCCAGTTTACGTATTGAAAAGCGAACTGATGTTCATACCATTTTTCGGATGGGCTCTCGCACGTCTCGGTTGCATTCCCGTCAAACGCGGCACAGGTAAAAGCGCGCTAGACAACATGGTCCGCGGGACCCGCGTCGCGTTGACGCAAAACAAGCAGGTGGTGATTTTTCCGGAAGGGACGAGAACCATGGTTGGGCAAGTCGCGAATTACAAAACCGGCATCAGCCACTTATATACAGCTCTGGGGGTGGCATGCATCCCAGTCGCTTTAAATTCAGGAGCGCTGTGGCCACGACGTAAATTTCTGCGTCCGCCCGGAACCATTAGTGTTGAGGTACTTTCTCCAATCCCGCCTGGGTTGGGCCGCAAAGAGATGTTTGATCTTTTGGTGGGCAAAATAGAGGCCGCCTCAGAACGATTATGTAGGACGGAAAAGTCGAAGGCGCAACTGCCAGGCTAAGACCCCCTGAGAGGCGGTGACTTCCGGTGCTACCTCAAAGCCGACATTGAGGACACCCTGTCACCTCGATGGGTCTGGCCGGCATTCAAATGCGGCGTAATGAGGGTGGCAATGGCCTGACGGATCTCCGGACGCTGGAATCTATGCCTCGCATCCATCTGAATCCCGCCACACTTGTCACTCCCACCATTCGATGGCCCGGTCCTAACCTATCTCACGACCACCACCAGCACGTCATATCGAGAGGAGGGACATATGTGCCCAGCATGCATCGCAAGCACAGCAGTAATGGTAGCCGGAGCCGGATCCACGGGAGGAATTCTGGCGGTTTGCATCGGCAAATTCAGAAAACTTTTCAGAACGAATCATCGGTTTGTTTCAGAAAACAAAGGAGAAATGAGATGGCAACAAGCAAAGAGAGAGACAAGGAGCACGGGAAAGGGCATCTCGCGATGAACACACCCCCGATCGTGTCGCAGCAGGAGTGGGAGGCTGCGCGCCAGCGGCTCCTCGTGAAGGAGAAGGTCTTGACCCGCTCCCGTGACGCACTGGCTTCCGAACGCCGGCGGATGCCTTGGCTGGCTGTGGACAAGAAGTACGAGTTCGACGGACCCAAGGGCAAGGTAAGCCTGCTCGATTTGTTCGAGGGCCGCCGTCAGTTGATCGTCTATCGCGCTTTCTTCGAGCCCGGGGTGTTTGGCTGGCCCGAGCACGCCTGCCGCGGTTGCTCCCTGGGCGCCGATCAGGTCGCCAACCTGGCCCATCTGAACGCCCGCGACACCACGCTCGCATACGCTTCGCGTGCGCCACAGAAGGACATCGAGCGCCTGAAGGCACGAATGGGTTGGAAGATGCCGTGGTACACCATCACCGACAGCTTCGACACCGACTTCGGCGTGAACGAGTGGCACGGCCACAATGCGTTCATCCGCCGCGGCGACAAGGTGTTCCGCACATACCTCATCAGCGAGCGTGGCGACGAGTCGATCGGGACCACCTGGAGCTACCTCGATATCACGGCGCTTGGCCGTCAGGAGACATGGGAGGACTCGCCAGAGGGTTACCCCCAGACTCCGCCGTACAAGTGGTGGAACTGGCACGACAACTACGACGCCGAAGCCTCGCCTGACCCGAAGTGGGTCGAGGTGTCCGACGCTAAAGAAGCCACCTTCTGAAAGCGCGACGCAGAAGCGAAAGCGAGCTAAGGAAGGGCGACGTAGCGCGAGATCGCATTTCTTCTCGCAAGCAGGCATCGCAACGCCGGCGCCAGGCGCGGCGGCTTTCATGATGTCGAAACAGGAATACCTCGGCGACCTCGCCGTCGTTCTGGTGCCCACGTGGTCCGACGGAACGCCCGCGGCTAAGGAGAAGCACTAAAGGGGCACCCTTGGCGGCGACGCCGAGCCCCGCTAGCGCGCAGGAAACGGCTCGCGCCAGCCTTCGATTTCGTTCAGCCGGTCGTGCCAGCGGCGCACGTTTGCAAATTCGTTGAGTGGCAACCGCGCCTCCTCGGCATAGGGAAGTGTCATCGCAACTGATAAATCGGCGACCGTCAGCCCGTCCCCCACGACCCATTTACGTCCGCCCAGATGATCGTTCAATACTGCGGCGAAGCGGCGAAACTGACCTAGTTCCCAATCTACGATTGTTGGATCCGGCGCGCCAATACCGAAACGTCTCTTGACGATGTTCTCGAAGTACAGCGCGCCGCCCGCGCGGGTGAAGTGCTGCGCGTTCCAGCTGAACCAGCGCATGATCTCGATCTGGCGCTCATCGTGCGGCCACAGATCGGCACCCATGTCCTCGGAGAGCTGGCAGATCACCGCGTCGGATTCCCACGTGATCCGTTCGCCCTTCACCAGCGTCGGCACCTTGCCGTTCGGATTGATCGCAAGATAGCCGGGCTTCTGTTGATCGCCCCTCACGAGGTCGAGATATTCATATTCAACAGGCGCGTTCAGGTAGCGGACGGCGGCGCAGGCGCGACGTGCCGAAAGAATGTCTGAGTAGTAGAGCGTCATCATCATGCAGCCTCGCCTCCGGCAAATCGCGCCTCCAGCTTGTCGAGCGCGCCCGTCCAGCCTTCTTCATGGGCCCGGCGCGTCTCGTCGTCATGCAGACGCGAATGGGTGAACGTGATCTCGGTGCCTTCGGGAACGGCCTTAAGCGCGATCTCGACGCGCGACTCGTTCGGGTCTTCCTGGCCGCCTTGCCAGCACCAACTCATCACCACCCGTTCGGGACGCACAACATCGAGGTATTCGCCGCTGCATTCGTGCTCCGTTCCGTCGAGCATACGGAAACGCACGCGATAGCGGCCGCCCTTGCGTGGATCGGCTTCCGCGATCAGCACCGGTCCGGCATCCGGACCCCACCATTGCGCAATGCCTTCCGGGGTTGTGACCGCGTCGAACACGATCGACGGTCGCGCCTTGATGCGGCGCACCAGCGTGAGGCTCGTCACTTCTCCTTGCCCCGCGGTTCGGCTTCCTTGCGTTCGGCGTAGGCCGCGAGGCGGTCGAGGCTGCCGGTCCAGAAACGCTCGTAACGGCTCAACCACGCCATCGCCTCGCGCATCGGCCGCGGTCGCAGCCGGACCGTCACCGTGCGCCCCGATTTTGTGCGCGTGATGAGGCCGGCATCAGCCAGCACGGAGAGATGCTTCAGCACGGCCGGCAGCTTGATGGCAAAGGGCTCCGCAAGTTCGCCGACAGACGCGCTGTTCTTGCGCTCAAGCTGCGCGAGAATCGCGCGGCGCGTCGGGTCGACTAGGGCAGCGAAGGTTCGGTCCAAGCGTTGTTGATGGTTCACCATATCGGAAAGTATTGGTGCGTCTTGCCGCGTTGTCAATCCGGTTAGGTTCAGCTTGGTGGTCGATCGATGGAGATGCTAGTGAGAGCGCCGTGTCGTCGAAGGACATCGCCCTTCCACATCCACGCAACCAAGTGTAGCCTAAGTACGCTAACGCACAGCGGGAATGCGCACGTCGTGAAACTATTACTACGAACCGCCAGCCTCAGGAGTAAATCGATGGATACGAATACTCAGGTTCTGCAGCGATGCTTCGTCGAGGGCTCAGCGGAATCATCAGCTTCCTTGCCGATCGACGCGCGGGCCGATGATGACGTCAGGCGCTCAGACAACATCCTTCAGTGGATGTCGTATTTGCCCGAGGATTGCATCAAAATGATGATTGCAATGGGATGGGATGTCAGTACGTAAGCGCTCAGTTTAGATGGATGCAACGCGGCAACGGTCCAAGTTACCCGAAAGTCGCAGCGGCCACGTCAGGCAACTACGGTGGTCGACGGGTCAGCACCCAGCAGCTTGGCAAATTCATCGGCGACAA
>Ga0224547_1000064_pt1 | contig 23015 bp, 23 predicted proteins | sample 714P21014metaG_FD_179908 | JGI IMG/M metagenome (GOLD analysis project Ga0224547, IMG submission 179908) | Peat soil microbial communities from Stordalen Mire, Sweden - 717 P2 10-14 | ecosystem: Environmental > Terrestrial > Soil > Wetlands > Peat | place: Sweden: Norrbotten County, Stordalen...
GGCTTGTGCCCGGCCGAGGTACACATACGCCTCGTCCATCTGCTTGATCTGCCCTTTGCCGAGGCCGCGGGTGATGGCCGTCGTAGCTCCCTGATAATCGCCGGCGCCGAAGTATACTTCGCCCAGCTTCACATCGAGTTGGCCCGCCGGATTCTTGGCCGCCTCGGCGTCCAGAGCGGGCAACCCCTTCTTGTCCGCGTCGCCACGGGTCTTCATCGCGTTCAACAAGCGGGTGGTGCGCTCCTTGTGATCATCCTTCAGGACCCCTGGGGAACTCATCAGCTTCTCCAACACCATCTGCGCCTCGCCGGGCAATGCCGCATCGCCAAGCAATTGCGCCATTTCAATATAGTCGGTGTCCGCTTGCATGGAGTTGGTGTCGTACATGACGCGATAAATCATCAACAGATTGTGGTCATCGCGCTCATCCTGGCGCTCCAGGCGTATCAGATTGTTCCAATACGAGGGCTTGTTGGTGAGGCGCACCAAATCGTACAGCCCTGAAATCATGCCGGCAGTTTCGTTGGCATCGCTGGCGCATTGCAATTTTATCTGGTACAGCACTTCCTTGGGCGGCTCGCCGGCCTTCTTGAAGGCGGCAACGGCTCTGTCGCCCCAGATCGCCGAATTCTTGCAGTCCTTTTGCTGATAGTAAAGTTGAGCCATGATCAGGAGGTCACTATCGGTGGCGGAACCGGCATCGAACATTTGCTTGCCGAATTCAATTGCCTTGGTGCTTTGCTGGTTGTTGGCGGCCAACTGAAACAGCACGCGATAAGTCTTGGGCAGCTCATCGGCTGGGAAGGCTCCGGTCGCAAGCGCGGCCTCGTAAGCGGTTTGCGCCGCCTTGAGGTTGTTCAGCCTGACGTAGCAATTGGCTTTGAATTCATCAATCTTCAACTTATCGTAGGAAGTCAGCGGACTTTTCGTCTCGGCGGCTTCCAGATTCTTCAGCGCTTCGGACCACTGCTGCGCTTGCATCGCCTTCTGCGCGGCCGTCATTTCCTTGGCAATTACGCGGCTGAGTTCCGGAGCCTTGGGCTTGTCGGCTGAAAATGCCGACTGCGACATTGCCGCGCAGCCAATGAGGGCAAGCAAGCAAAACACCACAGGATGGCGTCGAATATTGTGTATCGAATGACTCATTGAGGAGACCTCGTTATGTACCGAAATTATTGTGCACGGCATTTTAAGATTCGTGCCCGGCATCTCTGGCTGGCCAAACAAACGGCGCGTACACCTCTTGAAGGGCATGACGCGCCGTAATACCATTCAGGGGTGCCGACTTAGAAGAAATCGTTATTGACGAAACCTATCTTCTTCAATCCGCGGTGCTGCAAATCCGCCAACGTCTGCGCCACGATTTCGTATTTCGCGAACTTGTCGACCGTGATATGCACTTCAGGCTGCGGCTGTTTCTGTGCTTCTGATTCGATGTAGCCCTGCATGGTCTTTCGGTCCACCGCGCTCTTGTTCCACAACAACGTGCCGTCGAAATCGATGGTCAGGTCGATGACCTCCGGCGGCGGCGGCGGCACGAAATTGGGCGGCGGCGGCAGAGGATTGTCGATCTTTACGGCATGCGTCTGGTTGGGAAGCGTGATGATGAAGATAATCAGCAGCACCAACATCACGTCGATCAACGGCGTCATGTTGATTTCGGAATAGGATTGGCCCTCGCCGCCCCCGCCTACACTCATGGCCATCTTAAGTCTCTCCTACTTCGCGAGGCCGGGGCGATCGGGCTCAGTGATAAACGCCACCTTGCGGATGCCGATTCTCTGGGTCGCGACCAGCACCTGGCCCACAAATTGATATCGAACATTCGAGTCGCCGCGAATGTGCACTTCCGGCTGCGGCTCTTGACGCACAATTCCGCGCAATAGCGCCTGCAGTTCATCCTGGCCCGACAACAGCTTGGTGTTCCAATAAATGGCGCCTTGTTTATCGACCGCGATCGTGATGTTTTCCGGACGGGTTTGCGTGACCAGATTCGTCGCCTTCGGGAGCGTCAGCGGCACCTGCTGCAAAATGACACGAATGGTGATGATGAAAATGATCAGCAGCACCAACATCACGTCCACCAGAGGCGTGACGTTGATATCCGACATCGCCGTGCCTTCATCGTCAGGTGCACCCACACGCAGCGCCATGTCGTCTATACCTAGCGGGCGATCGCGGCAGCGGGGGGCTTCACGCCGGCTGACGGCGGGGTCTTATCCATCCCTAAGCCCATCTTGACGCCCGAGATCAGGTAAGCGTGCAACTCGTGCGTGAAGTGGCTGACCCGTTCCTGCACCGTCTTATTGCGGCGCAATAGCACGTTGTAGCCAAGCACGGCGGGCACGGCGACGACCAAGCCGATGGCGGTCATGATCAATGCTTCACCAACGGGGCCTGCCACCTTTTCAATGGAACCCTGTCCGGAGACGCCGATGGCGATCAGCGCGTTGTAGATGCCGATCACGGTACCGAGCAAGCCGACGAAGGGCGCCGTAGCGCCAACCGATGCGAGCACCGGCAAGCCGGTTTGTAGACGACTGATAATGGCATCCGCGGTGCGCTGCAGCGACTCGGTGATCCACTCGCTGGTGCCGATCGCACCGGAGAGGCGGGTCTTATTGGACTCGTGATACTCGTAGGCCTGCTTGCCGGTTTCGGCCAGGGCGCGAAACGGATTGGAACCGCCTTTCAGCTTGCCGATGGCATCGGTCAGGCTCGATGAAGTCCAGAATTCCTTTTCGGCTTCGATCGCCTGCAGGCGCAACCGGCGCTGATCGAAGAACTTGGTGATCATGATGAACCAGGTCATCAGCGACATGATCAGCAAAACAGCGAGGATCGATCTGCTAACGATATTGCCATTGGCAATCAGTGCACCAAGGCCATATGGATTTTCAACAACTGTCTCTTGCATTGACCGATTCCCTCTACTTATAAAAGCTTAATAATTGGAATGAACCTTAAGTCGTTAATCAAGCCAACGGCTACTTACCCATCAGCTTCCAGGTGATCTTGAATGGGAAAGTACCTTCGACCGGCTTGCCGTCTTCCATCGCCGGCGTCATCTTCTGACCCTTGACGCCCTTCAAACAGGCGTCGTCCAAGCGCGGAAAGCCCGAAGATGTCTGAACCGTCGCGTCGAGGATCTGGCCGGTGGCCGCCACCTTCATCAGCAAAATGCAGCTACCTTCTTCATTGGCTCGCTTGGAAGCATCAGGGTAGTACTCTTCGCCGATTCTGAACGGATGCTTCGGATCCATCTTCGGACCCGAAACACTATGCTGCACTGCTGCCACGACCGGCGCCGGCGGCGGTGCCTTTTCTTGCGTAATCACTGAAATCGCGGTGGTCTCAGGTGGCGCCGCCTGGATGTCTACGAACTCCGGAGGAGGCACATACGGTTTGATTTCTTCGAGCTTCGGCGGGGGCGGCGGGGGTTTGTCAACGTCTTTGGGTTTTTCAATCTGCGCAATTTCAACGGGTGGGATGATTTTTTGTACGAGCTGCCCCGCCAGCCCTGTATAAAATCCCCACACTATCACCACATGCAGCAGGATGACGGCAATGAGGGCGGCGCCCCTTTTGCCGGAAAATAATGACGGTTGTTCGTAATACATAAGTCTGTGCGACCCTACCCCTCACTCACGATCTTGCGCATTGCGCACGCCTCGAACCTGCGGCTGGTTTCCCAGCAGCATCCCATCAAGTTCCCTTCGGCGAGTAAAGAAGCCTGACACATATCCAGCCCGAACTGCAAGCGCGATGTAACTCCAAAATGACTCGTATGAACGTCAGACATCAAGACGACTTGGCCACGTATCATGTGGTTTGCTCCAGATCCGTCACGGCCCCCAAGGAGGCGCTGCTCACCTCCCTGGAATATTTAGCCAGGGCGCCGCGGCGCGCATAGGGCTTGGGCGCAACCCACGATTGACGGCGGCGCTTCAGTTCCCGCACAGCGACATGCAGCGTGATTTCGCGGCGTAGCGCATCGATTGTAATGTCATCGCCGGTCCTCACCAGCGCCAGAGGGCCGCCGAGAGCCGCTTCCGGCGATAAATGCCCTACCACGAAGCCATGGCTGCCGCCGGAAAACCGGCCATCGGTGATCAGCGCCACGTCTAGCCCCAAGCCCTTGCCCATGATGGCGCTCGTGGGACTTAACATCTCGCGCATGCCGGGACCACCCTTCGGACCTTCGTAGCGGATCACCACGACATCGCCCGCCTTCACTTTGCCGCTCAAGATTCCCCGCAAGGAGTCTTCTTCGGAATTAAATACGCGCGCCTTACCCTTGAAGCTGAGCCCCTCTTTTCCTGTAATTTTTGCAACCGCCCCCGCGGGGGCGAGGTTGCCGTACAAGACCACCAAGTGGCTGTCTTTTTTTATCGGATTGTCCAAGGGCCGCACGATCTGTTGGCCGGCGGGGTACGCGGCCACGTCCCGAAGATTCTCAGCCAGCGTAGCGCCTGTGACGGTCAAGCAGTTGCCGTGCAGCAAACCCGCGTCCAGCAGCGTTTTCATCAACGGCCGAATGCCGCCGACGGCGACCAGCTCCGACATCGAATAGCGTCCGCTGGGACGCAAATCGGCCAACACCGGAACGCGTTTACCGATGCGCGTGAAGTCATCCAGCTTCAGTTTAATGCCGGCCGATGATGCGATCGCCAGCAGGTGCAATACCGCATTGGTCGAACCACCGAGGGCAATGACCACCGTAATCGCGTTCTCCATGGACGCGCGGGTTACAATCTGTCGCGGCGTGATGCCGCGTCTGATTAGGTTAACCACAGCTTCGCCCGCCCGCCCGCAATCGTCGCGCTTCTGCCCTGAGATGGCGTCTTGCGCGGAGCTGTTGGGCAAGCTCATTCCCATCGCCTCGATGGCAGAGGCCATGGTGTTGGCGGTATACATTCCCGCACAGGCTCCGGGTCCGGGAATGGCAGTGCGCTCGACGAATTTTAGCTGCTGCTCCGACACCGTCCCCTGTGCTACACCGCCGACGGCCTCGAACACCGAGATGATATCGCGCTTATCGGTTCCCGGACGGATGGTGCCCCCGTACACGAACACAGCGGGGCGGTCGAGCCGAGCGAGCGCCATCATGCATCCCGGCATATTCTTGTCGCAGCCGCCGATGGCCACCACGCCGTCGAAGCCTTGCGCTCCCACGACTGTCTCGATCGAGTCTGCGATCACTTCCCGAGATACCAAGGAGTAGCGCATGCCGGGCGTGCCCATGGAGATCCCGTCGGACACGGTGATGGTGTTAAAGGTGATGGCTTTGGCACCCGCGCGATCAGCGCCGGCCGCGACCAGACGTGCCAGCTCATCGATGTGCATATTGCACGGCGTTAAGTTGCTCCACGTCGAGGCAACGCCTACTTGGGGCTTGTCGAAGTCGGCATCAACGAAACCGACGGCGCGCAGCATGGATCGGCTGGGCGCCTGCTTTACGCCATCGACCACCAAGCGTGAATAACGGCGCGTATCGATGGCGGGAGATTTCTTCGGCATGCCCTTCAGTTTACGCAATGCCGTAGCGTTCGACCAAGTAACGGTACGTGCCGCGCAGCGACTGAGCCTCGGCACCGACACCTCGCCCAGGGCGATCTTTAGGATTCCAGGCGTACAGGTCGATATGCACCCACGGCGATTCGGTCACGAAGCGCTTCAAGAACAACGCGCCGAAAATCGCACCGGCAAATGTCGAGGATGCGACATTGTTCAGATCGGCGATTTTGCTGGAGAGTTCATCCTCGTAGCCTGCCCACAACGGCATGGGCCATAGCGGGTCATGTTCCGCCGCAGAGATGCGCGCGAGTTCCTGTACCACACGCTCATCGTTACCAAACAGGGCCGGAAGCTCAGGTCCGAGTGCGACCCTCGCCGCCCCGGTCAGCGTCGCAAAGTCGATGATCAGATCCGGACGCTCGGCGTCGGCATACGCCAAGGCGTCGCACAGCACCAGGCGGCCTTCTGCATCCGTGTTGCCGACTTCGACGTTGAGGCCCTTGCGGGTTGCCAGCACATCGCCGGGCCGGTACGCGTTGCCGCTGATCGCGTTCTCGACCGCCGGCACCAACACTCGCACCTGCGCGCGAATCTTGGCGCTCATGAGTAGGTGCGCGAGCGACAGCGCAACGGCCGCGCCGCCCATGTCTTTCTTCATGAGAGCCATGCCCGCGCCTGGCTTAATGTCCAATCCACCGCTGTCGAAGCACACGCCCTTACCGACCAGTGTCACCGTCGGGAGGGCCGCACCGCCCTGCGGCGTCCACCGCAACTCAACCAGCCGCGGCGCCTCACTGCTCGCGCGCCCCACCGCGTGAATCGCCGGAAAGTTCGCCGTCAGCAAATCCTTGCCGACCCATTCCTTGAAGTCAGCCTGGTGCCTAGCCCCAAGCTGACGCGCCGCAGCAGCCAGCTCAGCCGGACCGAAATCGCCGGCGGGCGTATTGATCCAGTCGCGTGCCATGCGCAGCGACTCGGCGGCATGCTCCACATAGGTCATGTCGGCGTTCGACGGAGGATCCAGGCTCGCAGCCTCGTTCTTTGCAGAGCGGTAGCGTTCGAAGCGATACGCACCATATGAAAACCCCAGCGCCAGCTGCGTTGCCTCCGATGCACGAAATTGTTGCGCAAGACGGAACCGGCGCGGGGGCAAGCGCTCCATCACGCCTGCCGCGTGCCACAGCGACAATTCTCCCTGACGCTTGCCTAAGCCGCCGACAGCCGCCGCGAGCCCGCAGCTTGTGTCCGGCAGCAGCACGACGCGATGCTTTTCCGCTCTGAAGTTTTGTTCGATGAGCCATTGCCGCGCCGGCGGCGGCTGGGCAGCGCGCCACGCTTCAATTTCATCCTCGTACAACAGCCATAACGGGACAGAAACATTGCTGCCGAGATTCATCAGATATTCGACGTGGATACCCCGGCTTTTAGGCCGGGGAGGAAACGCCGCTCCTTGCATTGGTGGTTGGGATATTGCTATTGTGATGCTAGTTAACAAAGCGTTTGAGCGCAATTTTCTCTTTACAGACCCTGCTTAAGGCCGCGCGCTTTTAAGCGGGGTTTCTTATTTTTGGGGTTTCGATTCGATCAGGAGATTTGCATGCGTTTGTATTCGCAAAAAGACGTCGACAAGAAAGCGCTGCGTAGCGCGCGCATCGCAGTCCTGGGGTATGGCAGTCAGGGACGCGCGCATGCGCTGAACTTGCGCGACAGCGGCTATGATGTGGTGGTCGGCGTGCGGAAAGGCGATAGTTGGACCAAGGCGAAGAAGGACGGGCTGCAAGTGATGGAACCGCGAGCGGCGGTAAAAGGCGCTCAATTGGTGGCCATGTTGGTGCCCGACCTCACGCAAAAGCCTCTGTATGCCGAGATCAAGACGCTACTCGAGAAGGGCTCCACGCTGCTATTCGCCCATGGCTTCAACATCCACTTCAAGCAGATCAAGCCGCGCAAGGATCTCGATGTGGTTTTGATTGCGCCCAAGGGTCCCGGGGATCTGGTGAGGCGGCAGTATCAGCAAGGCCGAGGTGTGCCCTGTCTCCTGGCGGTGGCGCAAAATACCTCCAAGCGCGCGAAAGCCAAGGCGCTGGCGTATGCCGATGGCATCGGCGGCACGCGCGGCGGCGTGCTGGAGACGAGTTTTGCCGAGGAAACGGAAACCGACCTCTTCGGCGAACAGGCAGTGCTGTGCGGCGGCGCAACGGAACTCGTGGTCAAGGGCTATGAGACGCTGGTGGAAGCCGGCTATCAGCCTGCGGTGGCCTACTACGAGTGCCTGCACGAGCTAAAACTGATCGTCGATCTCTTGCATGAAGGGGGCATCACCAAAATGCATCGCTTCATCAGCGAGACGGCGAAGTACGGTGATTTGACCCGTGGACCGCGCATCGTGAACAAGGCGACAAAAAAGGAAATGCGAAAAATCCTCACGGAAATTCAGCAGGGCAAATTTGCGCGCCAATGGATCGCGGAGAACAAGGGCGGCCGCCGCAAGTATTCGAAACTGTTGAAAGCGGATTTGGCGCACTCCATAGAAAAGGTTGGCGCCCAACTGCGCGCCAGAATGCCCTGGCTGGAAGGCGCCGGAAGCTAGGAGCCTAATCACCCATGCCCGCGCGCACATTGTTCGACAAGGTATGGGCGGCCCATGAAGTCGTCGCCGAGACGCCTGATACGCCCGCGGTGCTATACGTCGATTTGCACCTGGTTCATGAGGTCACCACGCCGCAGGCTTTCAGCATGCTCAGATCGCTTGGGCTTCGGGTGCGCCGCCCGGATCGCACGCTGGCGACCATGGACCATTCAACGCCCACCCATACCGAACAGGTTTTTGGGTCTGTACCGATCAAGGTCGACGCCGCCGCCCGACAGGTGCGGCAGCTCGAACAAAACGCCGCTGAATTCGGTATCGAGCTTTTCGGCATGCGCGATGCGCGACGCGGCATCGTGCACATCATTAGTCCCGAACTGGGGTGTACCCAACCGGGCATGACCATCGTCTGCGGAGACAGCCACGCCAGCACCCACGGTGCCTTTGGCGCCCTCGCCTTTGGCATCGGCACGACCGAAGTCGGACATGTGTTTGCCACGCAGGCATTACTGCAGCGCAAACCGAAAAGCTTCGCCGTCAACATTGAAGGTCAACTGTCTCCCGGCGTCAGCGCCAAGGATTTGATCTTGAGCATCATCGGTAAGATCGGCGTCTCAGGAGGCACGGGCCACGTGTTGGAGTATCGCGGATCGACAGTGCGGTCCTTGTCGATGGAAGAGCGCATGACCGTGTGCAATATGTCGATCGAAGCCGGCGCGCGCGCAGGCATGATCGGTCCGGATGAGGTGACATTCGATTATCTCAAGGGTAAGCCGCGAGTTCCTCAAGGCAAGGCGTGGGACGTTGCGGTGGCGCGCTGGCGCACCCTCGTGACTGATCCCGGCGCGCGTTTCGATGCCTCCGTGGATATTGATGCCACCACCATTGAACCCATGATTACCTACGGGACGAATCCGGGCATGGTGCTGCCGATCGGATCCGCCATCCCGGACAAGAAGGGCGACGCGGTTTTCGACCAGGCAATGCACTACATGGGGTTTCACGGCGGCGAAAGCATGCTCGGCAAACCGGTGAACGTGGTCTTTATCGGCAGCTGCACCAACGGACGACTGGAGGATTTGCAGGCCGCGGCCCAAATCCTCAAAGGGCGTAAAGTCGCGCCCGGCGTGCACCTGCTCATCGTGCCGGGCTCGCAACAGATCAAACAAGAGGCCGAGGCCGCGGGGCTGGGCGATATCTTCAAGGCTGCGGGCGCGGACTGGCGCGAATCGGGCTGCTCCATGTGCCTCGGCATGAATGGGGATACGGTTGCCGCCGGCCAGTATTCGATCAGCACCAGCAATCGAAATTTCGAGGGTCGCCAAGGGAAAGGCGCCCGGACGCTTCTGGTCAGTCCCCTGACTGCCGCCGCCAGCGCCGTCGCTGGCCGCATTTCGGATCCGCGTGAGCTGCTGTAATGCAACCCATCAAGCGAATTGCCTCGAAAACCGTTGTCATTGCATCCAGCGACATCGATACAGATCAGATTATTCCCGCACGATTTCTAACGACGACGACCAAGGAAGGATTGGGGAAACAGTTATTCGCCGATTGGCGCTACCACAGCGACGGCTCGCCCAAGGCGGAATTCGTTCTCAATCGTCCGGAAGCGCGTGGCGCCGAGATTCTGGTGGCGGGCCGAAATTTTGGCTGCGGGTCTTCGCGCGAGCATGCGCCGTGGGCTCTCCTCGATTACGGATTTCGCGCGGTCGTCAGCACCGCAATTGCCGACATCTTCTGCGGCAATTCCCTGAAGAACGGTTTGCTGCCCATCGTCGTGGATGAGCAGACATCGCAATGGTTGCTGCATCATCCGGGCGCGCAGGTCGATATCGATCTTGAGTCCATGCGCCTGAAGCTGCCGACCGGCACCTCGGTCGCATTTCCCATCGAGCCGTTCGCCCGCCACTGCCTGTTGAACGGCTTGGACGAACTCGGCTACCTGCGTGCCAAGCTGAACGACATCGAGCGCTTCGAAGCGGCAAGGGTCTAGGGCATCTTAAGATGCAAGCGAGCATTGCAGTTCTTGCCGGCGATGGCATCGGCGCCGAAGTCACTGCCGAAGCAGTTCGCGCTCTTCAGAAAGTGGCGTCTCGATTCGATCATCGCTTCGAATTCGAATCTGCACTCGTAGGCGGTGCGGCCATTGATGCAACCGGTTCGCCGCTGCCGCCGGCAACCCTGGCGCTGGCAACGCGGGCGGATGCGATATTGCTGGGTGCGGTCGGCGGTCCTCAGTGGTCCGACCCAAACGCCGCCGTTCGCCCGGAGCAAGGATTATTGCAGCTGCGCAAGGCATTGGGGCTGTTCGCCAATTTGCGGCCCGTGGTGCCGCACCCGGCGGTGCTCGATGCCTCACCGATCAAAGGCGAACTCTTGCGCGGCGTGGACATCATGGTGGTGCGCGAACTCACCGGGGGAATTTATTTCGGCGAGAAAACTCGCACCGCTACCGAAGCGGTTGATATATGCCGCTACAGCGTCATGGAGATCGAGCGGGTGGTGCGGCTCGCCGCCCATTTGGCGCGTGCGCGCCGCAAAAAATTGACCTCCGTGGACAAGGCCAATGTGCTCGAAACATCGCGCCTGTGGCGTTCGACGGTGAATCTCATCATGCCCGCCGAATTTCCAGATGTGGCGGTCGAACACATGTTGGTCGATTCGGCGGCCATGCATCTGTTGCAGCGGCCACGCGACTTCGACGTGATCGTCACTGAGAATATGTTCGGCGATATTCTCACCGATGAGGCGTCCATGCTTGCCGGATCCATGGGGCTTCTGCCTTCCGCGTCGCTCGGCGCAAATTCTCGCGGCGGATTATTCGAACCCATTCATGGCTCTGCGCCGGACATTGCCGGGCGCGGCATGGCCAACCCGTACGCGGCGATTTCGAGTGCCGCCATGTTGCTGCGCTATTCGCTGCGATTGGACGCCGAAGCGAAGGCGCTGGAAGACGCGGTGTACCGCGCCATCAGCGGCGGCGCGCTCACCGCCGACCTGGCAGTTCCGGGCAGCTCGATTACGACACGCGCCGCTGCAGATGCGGTGCTGGCTGCACTTTAGCAGCGCGTTCGAGGCCTGCGGAGAGATCGGCAATCAGGTCCGCGTGATCTTCAATGCCTACCGAGACCCGCAGCAGCGCAGCGCTGATTCCCGCCCGCAGCCTGGCCGATTCTTCCATACCGGCGTGCGTCATGCTCGCCGGGTGGGCGATGAGACTCTCAACGCCGCCCAAGGATTCGGCCAGGGTGAAGCACTTAAGCCCGGTGAGAAACGCACCGATGGCCGGTTCGCCGCCGGCGAGCTCGAAACTCAACATCGCACCGAAGCCGCTTTGTTGGCGGCGCGCAATCTCGTAGCCCGGATTGCTGCTAAGACCTGGATAGTAGACGCGCTGCACTTCCGGCTGCTGCGTTAGAAACTGCACGACATAGGCTGTGTTCTCGGCGTGAACGCGCATCCTGGCGTGCAAACTGCGCACACCGCGCAGGGTCAGAAAGCTGTCGAATGGCGCTCCGGTCACACCAATGGCGTTGGCCCACCACGAGAGACTCTGGTGCAGCTCCTCGGTCGCCGCAATGACCGCACCCCCCACCACATCGCTGTGGCCATTGAGGTACTTGGTGGTCGAGTGCATCACGAAATCGGCGCCCAGGGACAAAGGCTGCTGCCAGATGGGCGACAGGAACGTATTATCGACTGCCGCCAGCGCACCGACCGCATGGGCCGCGTCGCAGACCGCTCGAATATCGACTACCCGCAGCAAAGGATTGCTGGGGGTCTCGATCCACACCAATTTCGGCTTCAGGTCAAGCGCCGCGCGCAGCTCATCTGGGTTGCTTTGATCGACGAAATCAACCACGAGATTTCCCTTGGCGTGCAGCGCACTGAGCAGCCGATAGGTGCCGCCGTAGCAGTCGTACGGGGCGACCACGCGCGCGCCAGCGGGCAGGGCCGCCAAGATCAAGGTGATGGCGGCCAAGCCGGTGCAGGTCACGATGGCACCGGCGCCCCCTTCGAGGTCCGCCAACGCCAGCCCAAGCTGATCGCGGGTCGGATTGCCGGAACGCGTGTAATCATACTTGCGGGGCTGACGATAGCTTTCAAAGGCAAAATTCGTCGACAAGTAAATCGGCGGCACCACGGAACCGTGGTGCGAGTCCGACTCGATTCCGGCTCGAACGGATCGGGTGGCAATGTGCTGGGATGGTTTTTTGCTGCTCATGGCTGCTGCTCCGCAAGGGCGTGCTTGATAATGGGCGTCAGGGCGGCTGCTTCCTTCAAGAAGGCGTCATGACCGAAAATAGAATTGATCTCGATCAGCTGGCGAGTGCCGTTCAAGCGAGCGGACAGAGCCTGCATGTCGTTGAACGGCACCAGCTGATCTTCACGCACGGCAATCAGCGTTGCGGGCGTATGCACCTGTGTCGCATCCATCGCATGCAGATCGATCGATTCGCTCAAGGTCAAGAATGATTCGGCGCGATATTTCTGTACATAGTCGTCACCGCGCGCAAACAGGTAATCCTCAATCGGGAAGCGGAAGCGCTCGGCAGTGCGCGTCGGCGCACCGCCGAACCTTAAGGCAAACTCGATGGGACTGCGATACGTGGCCATCGCCAGTGCGCGAGCAAGCTTCAGTCCCGCTGCGCCGTCACCGCGCCCGATTGCCTCGCGCACAATTTGCCGCTGCACACTGCGCCACGCCGTCGAGAGCACCTGGCTTCGATCTGCCGCGCTCAACACCACAATGTGATTCACCAGCGCCGCGTACCGCTCGGCAAAACACAGCGCAACCATTCCGCCATAAGAAGCACCGACGATGGCATGCAGGGCCTTTACCTTAAGGTGCCGGACGATTTGGCTCAATGCTTCCGCTTGATCGTAGGAACTGATGGGCGGAAATTGGCCGCCGACGCTGGGTGTGGAGCTTTCTCCCCATCCGCCGATGTAGTCGATCACTAGAACGCGATACTGCCGCGTATCCACGCCGAGTCCCGGACCCACCATCTCCGGCCACCAGCCCTGTTCCGGCAAACCGGCGACGATTTTATGCGCAGAGATTCCGCCGAGAACCACGACGACGGGTCCTTCCGGGTTGCCGACGAGACGGAATGCCATCCTTGCATCGGGTAAGGAATCCCCATAGTGCAACGCGAAGGGCTTGAGACCATAAGTCTCATCGATCGGATTTAATGCATTTTCGGCCACGACGCGGAAGCTCCTTGAAGGCAACATAACCCCTGGAGCATCGGCTCATAAGCCCATTGAAGTCGCGGGACCCCGCGCAATCGGCTGCCCATCTACCGGATTCGCGCCGTTGGGCGCGTCCCCGCAGGAGTTGGCACCGTTCCGAACCGCTCCACTGGAGCAGGATCGGTGGTTGCCCCGGCTTCTAAGGGCCTTTCCCTCAGCCGGTCTAGATAAGCGGTTGAATTTTAGGCAGACGCGGCGGGCGCGTCAAGCATTTTGCCCAAGATCCACTTGCATCATTTTTGTCAACGTATTAATGTACTAGTGCGTTAATACATTACGGCAGATTGCACCATGCTCTCCATATGGGTTTTGTCATGAAAACCAACCGGCCGGTGACCCTGCGTCAGGAACAGCAGCACGAGCGAGCGCTCTGCACCGCGATCCTGGCGTTGCGCTCGATCGATGAGTGCCGCAGCTTTTTCCGCGATCTGTGCACGCCTGCAGAATTGCAGGCGATGGCGGATCGCTGGGCCGTGGTGGAGCTGCTGGAACGCGGCTTGCCGTATCGTGAGATCCATAGGCAAACCGGCGTCAGCGTGACGACGATCGGCCGGGTCGCGCGCTATTTGATGTCGGGCAATGGCGGCTATCGCGCGGTAACCGAGCGGTTGAAGCTCAATGCGTAAGCCTCCCGGCGCCGCCGATCCCATGCGCCTTAAAATTGCCGTGCAAAAGAGCGGCCGTCTCACCGACAGCTCACTCGATCTTTTATCCCGCTGCGGCCTGAAGTACAGCCGCGGCAAAGATCAGCTGATGTGCTACGGCGAAAACATGCCCCTCGACGTGCTGTTCGTTCGCGACGATGATATTCCGGACCTGGTGCAGGAGGATGTCTGCGACTTAGGATTGGTCGGCTTGAACGTGATCGAAGAGAAGCGTCTTGCGTTCCAGGCGCGCGATATCGGCCCCTTATTCGACACCGTGCAGCTTCTGGACTTCGGACGCTGCCGGCTGTGCATTGCCGTACCCGATGGGTTTGATTATGACGGCGCGCAATCGCTGCAGGGCAAGCGCATCGCAACCACCTATCCGCATATCCTTTCCCGCTTCCTCGTGGAGAACGGCATCACGGCCGAGGTTGTGGTGCTGTCGGGTTCGGTGGAGATAGCGCCAGGCTTGGGTAGAGCCGATTTGATATGCGATTTAGTCTCCACCGGATCCACTCTGGCCGCCAATCACCTGCGCCACGCGCAAACGGTGCTCGAGAGTCAGGCGGCGCTGATTCGAACGCCGATGCCGATCCCCGTGGAGAAGCAAGAATGGACACGCCGCTTGCTGATGCGCATCGACGGCGTGGAGCAGGTCAAGGGCAGCAAGTACATCATGCTGCATGCGCCCCGCTCCGCCCTGGCGGCGATCGCGAAACTGCTCCCGGGCAGTGAGGCACCGACCGTGATTCCTTTGGAAGGTCTGGGTGATCGAGTCGCGGTACACGCGGTGTGCCGGGAAAATGTCTTCTGGGAAACGCTCGAGGATTTGAAGGAAGCGGGAGCCACTTCCGTGCTGGTTTTGCCGGTCGAGAAGATGCTGGCGTAGGGCGCGAGGCATAGCGATTATGAGAATCCTCGATTGGAACTCCCTGTCGGCGGTACAGCGCGGCGATGCGCTGCGGCGCCCGGCGCAGCGCGATGCCGCCCGCGTCACCGCCACCGCTCAAGATATTATCGAGCGGGTCCGCCGCGAAGGAGATGCCGCCCTAATGGCTCTCACAGAACAATTTGACGCCGTGCGCCTGGCGGCGCTGCAAGTCACGGCCAAGGAGTTCGAGGAGGCCGCACTTAAGTTGAACGCTGAGCAGAATGCAGCCATCGAGCGAGCGATATCGACGATCCATCGCTTCCACGCGGCGCAAATGCCGGCGCCGCTCCGTGTCGAAACCGCGCCCGGCGTGCAGTGCGAGCGGATCAGCGTGCCGATTCGCGCCGTCGGCCTGTATGTGCCCGCCGGCTCGGCTCCCCTTCCCTCGACTGCCATCATGCTCGCGGTGCCGGCCGGCATTGCCGGGTGCCCGGTGCGCATCATGTGCACGGCACCGACCCGCCACGGTTCAGCCGATCCGGCCGTTCTGGTTGCGGCACGTAAGGCCGGCATCGAACAAGTATTCAAGGTTGGCGGCGCCCAAGCAATTGCCGCCATGGCCTATGGCACCGACACGGTTCCGAAGTGCGACAAGATATTCGGGCCGGGGAATGCGTGGGTTACGGCGGCCAAATTGCTGGTCGCGCAGCATGCGGAAGGTGCCGCGGTGGACCTTCCGGCGGGCGTGACCGAGGTCATGGTCATCGCCGATGCGAGCGCGCGCGCGGACTTCGTTGCCGCCGATTTACTGGCACAGGCAGAACACAGTCCGGATGCGCAAGCTATCCTGGTCACTTCGGAGCCTGGCTTGGCCGCGGCGGCAATGCGCGAGGTACAGCGCCAAAGTATCCGGCTGTTCCGCGCGCGAATCCTGACGGAGTCATTAAAGGCGATGCGATTCATCGTCGTTGAGACGCTGGAGACGGCATTCGACATTGCCAACGGTTACGCCCCGGAGCATCTGCTGCTGCAAATCCGTGAGCCGCGCGCTTGGCTGCCGCGAGTCACTGCCGCGGGCGCCGTGTTCCTGGGGCCCTGGTCGCCGGAAACAATGGGGGATTATTGCAGCGGACCCAACCACACCCTGCCCACCTACGGTTACGCTCGATCCTACAGCGGTTTGTCTCTTGAAGACTTTCAGAAGCGCATTACTGTTCAGGAACTCACGCCCGCGGGGCTACAAGGATTGGGCCCGACCGCGCAAGTGCTGGCGGATCTAGAAGGTTTGGATGCCCATGCAGCGGCCGTGACGATCCGCCTGGAGGCACTGCAGTGAGCGCCGTGACTTCTCTGGCGCGCCCGGAGATCGTCACGCTCAAGGCGTATGCCCATGCTGCCTGGCTGCCGTCCCTCACGCGCTTGCATGCGAACGAGGCTCCGTGGCGGCCCACCGGCGACAGCACGAGTGCGGGTCTCAATCGCTATCCGGAGCCGCAGCCGAACGCGCTCATCGATCGATTGGCCTCGCTCTACGGCGTGCCGACTGCAAACGTACTCGGCACCCGCGGGGCCGATGAGGCCATTGACGTTTTGTCGCGAATTTATTTGCGTGCGGGGACCGACGCGATCCTGCAATGTGCTCCAACCTTCGGCATGTATCAGGTCGCCGCACGGATTCAAGGCGCCGACGTCATCGAGGTGCCTCTGAATCCAACCCAAGGGTGGAACATCGACGCGACGCGCGTCTTGGCCGCGTGGCGCCCCAACATCAAGCTGGTGTACCTTTGCTCTCCGAATAATCCCACCGCAAATCTTTTGGACAAGGCAGCGCTCGAACACATATGCACGGCGCTCGACGGCAAGGCCATCGTGGTGATCGATGAGGCTTACATCGAGTGGTCGCATGCAGCGAGCGTCACAGGGTGGCTGGGCCGCTTCGAGACATTGGCCATCTTGCGGACCCTGTCAAAGGCGCATGCGCTGGCGGGCGCGCGCATCGGCGCGCTATTGGCCTCGCCTGAGTTGATTCAATTGGCAAAGCGAGTCATTCCGCCCTACGCGCTCGCGCAACCAACGGTCGAGGCGGCGCTTCGCGCCCTCGAACCGAAAGAAATATCGGCCTCACAGGGCCGGCTGGAAGCCTTGCTCGTTGAAAAAGAGTACCTGCGCCGGGGTCTCGCAGCCTCACCACTGGTCGATCGGGTTTGGCCCAGCGATACCAATTTCTTGATGATTGATTGCGATGCGGACAGATTCATGACCCGCAGCATGGGCGGCGGTCTAATCGTGCGCGATTTGCGCGCTCATCCCGCCCTGCCCCGTTCGTTAAGAGTTTCCGTGGGGACGCGGACAGAAAACGATGCGCTGCTCCGCTGCGTGGGACAGCCATGAGCGGCCGGCGCATACTTTTCCTGGATCGCGACGGCACATTGAACGAGGAGGTGCCGGACGAGCAGGTGGACAGTTTGGCAAAAATTCGTCTCATGCCCGGCGCGGTGCCGGCGTTATTGGAATTGCAGCGCGCCGGCTTCGCCTTTGTGATGGTCACCAATCAAGACGGATTGGGGACGGCGAACTTTCCGCGCGAATCGTTCGAGCTTGCGCACCGCTTCATCCTGGATTTGTTCAGTTCGCAGGGAATCGAGTTCGAGGCGGTATGCATCTGCCCCCACTTCAAGCGCGAAGACTGCGCCTGCCGCAAGCCGAAGCTTGGCATGATCGAGGGATTCTTAAGCGCGAACGAGATTGATAAGCGACACAGCTTCATGATCGGCGATCGGGACACGGATTTGGAGTTCGCCGCGAATTTAGGTATTCAGGGCTTGCGAATCCGCTTGGGAGGCGATCCGAGCGAAACGTGGCCGGCCATTGCCGCGCGCATCTTGGGGTTAACGCGTCGCGCGCGCGTCCATCGCAAAACCAAAGAAACCGATGTTGCGGTCGACGTCGATTTGTCGCACGAGGGTCCCGGCACCATCGTCACAGGATTGGGTTTTTTCGATCACATGCTCGAGCAGATCGCCAAGCATGGCGGCTTCGCATTGAACCTCAAATGCTCAGGCGACTTGAGGATAGACGAACATCACACTGTCGAGGATTGCGCATTGGCCTTGGGAGCCGCGCTGCGCGAGGCGCTGGGCGACAAGCGGGGCATTGCGCGATACGGTTTTCTACTGGCCATGGATGAGGCGGAGGCACAGGTCGCGCTCGACTTGAGCGGCCGGGCGTTCTTCGTCTGGGAGGGGAAATTCAACCGCGAACGCGTCGGCGAACTGCCGACCGAACTGGTACCGCACTTCTTCAGGTCTTTGAGCGAATCATTGGGCGCTGCCCTGCACGTGAGCGTACGAGGCGAGAACTCCCACCACATGATCGAATCCTGCTTCAAGGCAGTGGGGCGCAGCCTGCGGCAGGCAATACGCATCGAGAGCACGGAGTTGCCCAGCACCAAGGGGATGTTGTGAGCGCAAGTGATGTTGTGATCATCGCCAGCGGCGGCGCCAACATTGCCTCGCTGCAGTTTGCGTTGCAGCGACTCGGAGCAAATTCGCTGGTTTCGGCGGACTCAGAACAGATTCGTGAGGCCTCGCATGTCATTCTCCCAGGAGTAGGCGCGGCGGCGGATGCGATGTCTCGCCTGCGGCAGAAGAACTTGGACACGTTGATTCCATCGCTGCAACAGCCCGTGCTCGGCATTTGCCTAGGGATGCAACTGCTGTTCGAAGGGTCTGAGGAAGGCCACGTTCATTGCCTCGGCATCATCCCCGGGCACGCCAACCGCTTCGCGGCGGCGAGCGGCCGTCCGGTTCCGCACATGGGTTGGAATACGCTGAGCATCGAGCGCCCGAGCGCCCTGCTCGATGGCCTGTGCCCAGGCGACTACGCCTACTTCGTGCACAGCTACGCGCTACCCACGAGCGCCGCGACCATCGCGAGTACCGACTATGGCGATCCTTTCAGCGCCTGCGTGCAGTGGCGAAACTTCTACGGCGCCCAGTTCCACCCAGAACGGTCGGCCAAAGTCGGCGCCAAGCTGCTGCGGAATTTCCTAGGGCTGCCGTACTAGAGACCATGCATCTCATTCCCGCCATCGATTTGCGAGACGGACACTGCGTGCGGCTGCTGCATGGGGACTTCGAGGCCGAAACGCGCTATCCGGCCGATCCCGAGACGCTGCTGATCAAATACCGCAATTTGGGTGCGGACTGGCTGCACATCGTTGACCTGGACGGCGCTCGCGGTGGAACACCCGACAACCGGGCGATCATCCTGCGCTTGGCCGGGCAGAAAGCCGTCAAGCTGCAGGTAGGCGGCGGCTTACGCAATACCACGGCGCTCGCGCAAATGCTGGACGCCGGTGTCGCGAGAGTCGTGGTTGGCAGTGCGGCGCTCACTCAAGCAGAACAAGTGCAGACGTGGCTCAAACATTTTGGCCCAGACCGCCTCACCCTGGCTTTCGACGTGTGCATCGATGATCACGGCGTGCCCCGAGTCACGACCCATGGATGGCAACGACAATCCGAACACTCTCTGTGGAATGCGGTCGAGTCTTACACCCCCTTGGAACTGAAGCATGTGTTGTGTACGGATGTCGGTCGTGACGGCGCATTGACGGGACCGAACATCGACCTGTATGCGGAAGCCGCGCGACGCTATCCGCATATCGAATGGCAGGCCTCGGGAGGCATTCGCAACGCTCGCGATCTGCACGCCTTGGCCAAAGTAGGTGCCAGCGCCGCCATCAGCGGCAGGGCATTGTTGGAAGACTTGATTCCCTTCGAGGAATTGCATCCATTCTTGCCAAACGCATAATTCCCTGTCTCGATGTGCGTGACGGGCGGGTCGTGAAGGGCGTCAGATTTCGCGATCACCGGGTTGTTGGTGACATCATGGAACTCGCGGCGCGTTATCGGGATGAAGGAGCGGATGAACTCGTGTTTTATGATATTTCCGCCAGCCCAGAGGGGCGCACCGTCGACCGCGCATGGGTTTCGCGCGTCGCGCGCACCTTGGATATCCCGTTTTGCGTTGCCGGTGGAATTCGTTCGGTGGCCGAGGCCGAGGAGGTCTTGGCGGCCGGGGCGGAAAAGATATCCGTCAATTCGCCCGCACTCGAGAATCCGGGCCTCATCAACGCATTGAGCGAGCGATTCGGCGCCCAATGCGTCGTGGTCGGCATCGACAGCCAAACCATCGAGGGCGAATACCGCGTGCAACAATTCACCGGCGATGTCCGGCGCATCCGAAATACGGCGCGCAGCACGCTCGATTGGGCCGAGGAAGTGCAGCGGCGCGGCGCCGGCGAGATCGTGCTCAATTGCATGGCGAGCGATGGTGTGCGTGCCGGCTACGACATCGCGCAACTGAAGGCCGTGCGTGAAATTTGTCACGTGCCCCTGGTGGCCTCGGGCGGCGCCGGTATCGCGCAACACTTTGCCGACGTATTCCAATCGGCGCACGTCGACGCGGCGCTCGCCGCTGGCGTATTTCACTCCGGCGAGATAACCATTCCGAACCTGCGGTGCGAGTTGCGCTCGCGGGGAATTGAGGTACGACCTTGACGCTGCCTACCCTTGATTGGGAAAAAATGAACGGCTTGGTCCCAGCTATCGTTCAGGATGCCGCTTCCGGCGCGGTGTTGATGCTGGGCTACATGAATCGCGAGGCCCTGGCGGCGACGACGTCCACCGGCCGCGTCACCTTTTTCAGCCGAAGCAAGGGCCGCTTGTGGACCAAGGGCGAGAGTTCAGGTCATTTTCTCGAGGTGCGCAGTATTTCCGCCGATTGCGATCAGGACACCTTGCTGATCTTGGCGCAGCCCTCAGGACCCGCCTGCCATCTGGGCACGACAACCTGCTGGGGCCAGGACGCACCGCGATCACTCGCTCAAGATCTCGCCTTTTTGGGAACCCTCGAACAAATCGTGGCACAGCGAATCGCCACGCGGCCCGAAGGCAGCTACACCGCAAAACTGGTGGACGCGGGGCTCACCCGCATCGCGCAGAAGGTCGGCGAAGAAGGTCTGGAGCTGGCCTTGGCGGCGGTGGCGCAATCCGACGGCGAAATCATCGGCGAGGCGGCGGATCTGCTGTTCCATACCGCGCTGCTGCTGAAGGTAAAGGGCTTGTCGTTGGCGCAAGTGGTCGCGGAACTGGAGTCGCGTCACAGCGGGCGAGCGAAATAAAGGTCCTGAGCGTCAAGGGGATTGCGCGGGTGCTGACGCTGCGACAGCGGGCAAGCGCAGCCTGAATTCTCGCCGCACCAACCAGAGGCTAAAGATCGCCTGCAGCGCGGCGCTTGCGACGGACACGTACCACACCTGGATTAACTCAAAATGCGGTTGTGTCGACATCCACAGCACCGGCAGGACGAAGGTGACGAGCCGGCTTGCGGAACTCACCACCGCCGGCACCGTGTTGCCGAGTCCCTGAAACACGGCCGAGCACGTGAACACGATGCCCGACGCCAGATAATTCCAGGAAATCACCTGCAGATACTGGGTGCCCACGGCCAAGGCGGTCGGTTCCTTGGTAAATGCACCGATGACCCACGCCGAACCCCACTGGCAAAACAAGGTCAGGAATACCATGATGCAGCTGCCGATCAACGTCGCCAGCAAGAAGGTTTCGCGAACCCGAAGAAATTTACCGGCGGCGAAGTTTTGCCCGACGATGGGAGCCGCGGCAAACGCCACCGCCATCGCCGGCAAGAACATGCTTTGCATCATGCGTATGCCGATGCCAAATCCGGCCTGGGCGTCCTGGCCAAAGCGGCGCAGCACCCAATATAGGACTGCCATCAAAAAAAACATGAGCAAAAATTCCCCACCCGCGGGCAGGCCCACCCCTAGCAGTCGGCGCCACACTGCAAACTGAGGACGCCACAGCGCAGGAGCGAAACCGACATATTTTTCCAGGCGGTGAAAATAAAAACTGAGCATGACAACACCTACGCCTAGCGAGATGGAGCTCGCGAGACCTGCGCCGGCGACACCCATGGGATGCCCCGTTCCCCAGCCTGCGATCAGGATCGGCGCCAATACGGCATTCAAGATGACGGTCAAGACCTGCACGATCATGGTCGGCTGAACGATGCCTGTTCCGCGCAATGCAGAACCCATGACGACCAGTCCGAACTGCAGCGCCAGGCTCGGCAGAAACCAATGCAAGTACTGGATTCCGGCCGCCACGGTAGCGGGGCTCGCACCCAACGTCCCTACATAGCGGGGCCCAAGCCAAAGCCCCAGCGCCATCGTAACAACGGTGCAACTCGCAGAGAGCGCCAGGCTCTGATTAAAAACCAAATTAGCTTCAGTCCGGTCCTTGCGCCCCGCAGCGTGCGATATCAGCGTGACGGTCCCCACGCCCAAAACCTGCGTTGCCGCGAATACGATGAACATGACATTGCCCGCGGCGCTCACGCCCGCGATTGCGGCATCACCCAATCCGGCGACGAAGTACAGATCGACGAGAAAGTACAAGGTCTGAAAGAACATGCCCGCCGCAATGGGCAGCGCCATTTGCAATATATTTTTGACGATCGAACTGTCGGTCAAATCCTTCATCGGGAATTTCCTTTGCAACGCGCGGGCCAGCGGCTGGCGCTCATTGTGCCATACGGTAAAGACTCGGGAGGCTGCCTGGGGATTCCCCGTTCGCGCGTGCAAATGCTAGGCTGCGTCAGATGAACTCCTTGCCCCCTGTCACAAAATTCTCCGACATAGAAGTCTTGTCGCGTGCCCTCGCGGATCAAATTGCCGCGAGCCTGAAGACAGCCATTGCGGCGCGCGGACTGGCCAGCCTGGTCGTATCGGGCGGGAAGTCGCCGATAAAGCTATTCGAAATGCTGCGCATCCAAGAGCTCGACTGGAGCCGCGTCTGCATCGCGCTCGCCGATGAGCGCTGGGTCGATCCTTCGGACCCTGGCAGCAACGAGAAGCTGGTGCGCGACGTGCTGCTCAAAGGATCGGCGGCGGCGGCACGGTTTCTCGGCCTCAAGAATGGCGCTCCGACGCCGGACATGGGCGCCGTATCGGCGTGGGAGACTTTTGCACGCGTGCCGCGCCCGTTCGATACGGTCGTGCTCGGCATGGGCGATGATGGCCATACGGCCTCGCTTTTTCCGGGTTCACACAATC
>Ga0224547_1000066_pt1 | contig 22876 bp, 22 predicted proteins | sample 714P21014metaG_FD_179908 | JGI IMG/M metagenome (GOLD analysis project Ga0224547, IMG submission 179908) | Peat soil microbial communities from Stordalen Mire, Sweden - 717 P2 10-14 | ecosystem: Environmental > Terrestrial > Soil > Wetlands > Peat | place: Sweden: Norrbotten County, Stordalen...
GCCCTAGCGCCCGTCTGGAGTGACTCCGAAATTGTACTTCTTCGAGACGATCAGGAAGCGCCCGTTCGGCAATGGGATGTCCTTCAGCACCTCCAATGTGCGCGCATCGCGAACCACGACGAAGTCCTGGCGCTTGCCGCGCGTATGTTTCTCGAAATAGGTATCGGCCGCGTAGACCGCAGAGCCGTCCGGCGCGATCGCGAAATTCGACCAGTATCCCTGGCTGAACATGCCTTCCAGCTTACCGTGATCGCCGTCGATGACCAAGGTCTTGCCCGCCTCGGCGGCCGGGAACGCCGTATCGAGGACGAACAGGCGCCGAGTGTGCGTGGGCGACAGGGTTGCCGTCACATGCAGTTCGGCAACCGGTAGCTTCGCGCCTGCATCGAGATCGTCTTTGTCCTGCGGGACGGCGGCGGCACTGGTGCCCAACAGGGCAATTGCGGCGATGATTCTGAAACTCATCCCTGGGCTCCGATGACTGGTTGTGAGGCGAAATCGACGGCAGCCGGCTAATTTCCATCTTAAGCCGCGGTGCGGTGGAATGTCGACCCTCGGCGGAGCGCGTACTCGGCGAGCGACGAACGTTGGTACTACCCACGGCGCGCGCGGTAATGCGATACTAAGCTTCAGGGCCAACCATGAGCTTTACCACCGAAAACCACCCCGGCGTTTGCGCCGAGCTCGCGGCGGCCACCTCGGGCTTTGTCTTCAACCATTCGATGCTGCGCGTAAAGGATCCGGCAGCCTCGCTCGATTTCTATACGCGGCTATTGGGGCTGCGCATGCTGCGCAAGCTCGACTTTCCGGAGATGAAGTTCTCGTTGTATTTCCTCGCGCACCTATCGGCCGCGGACGCGGTGCCCGAGGATCCGGGGGAGCGGACGGCTTGGACGTTTTCGCAGCGTGCGGTGCTCGAACTGACTCATAATTGGGGGACCGAGTCAGATCCGGATTTCAAATACCACGACGGCAATGCGCAACCGCAGGGCTTCGGTCACATCTGCTTCTCGGTACCCGATTTGGATGCCGCGATCGCTTGGTTCGACCGGCACCAGGTGCCGTTCGTGAAGCGGCCCGATCAGGGGAAGATGAAGGACGTGGCCTTCATCAAGGATCCGGACTGCTACTGGATCGAGATCATCGAGCCCAAGCGACTGAAGGCGTTGGGCCGCTGAACTCCGCTGACGCACCACCGTTGGTCCACGGCCCTCAGACGGTGCAATCCCTGCGCCGAACGCTGTCCTACTACGACCTGGTCATTTACGGTATCGCGTACGTCTGCCCGTTCGGCATATTTCAGTCCCTCGGCTTTGTCTGGCAGGCATCCAACGGCCTCATCGTGCTCGCCTACGTTCTCGCCACGATCTGCATGTACTTCACCGCGAAGAGCTACGCGACGATGACCGAGGCCGTCCCGAGCGCCGGATCGATCTACGGCTATGCGCGCCACGCTCTCGGTCCATTCGCCGGCTTCATCGGCGGCTGGATGATCCTGCTCGATTACTTGCTGATACCGGCCTACGTGTATGTCTTCATGGCGGTCGCCTTGGGCACGCTGATGCCGCAGGTGGACCGAGCGTTTTGGATCGTGGCGCTCGGCGCGGCGACGCTCGGCATCAATTGGTTCGGCGTACGAGTGACTTCCAGAGTCAACCTGATCTCCGTCGTGGTGCAGATCGCGGTGCTCGCTCTGCTCCTGGTGCTCGGGGTCATCGCGCTTTACCACGGCAAGGGCAACGGGGCGTTCACGCTGCGGCCGCTCTACGCGCCGGACCTCTATCATCTCAAGAGCATCTTCACAGCGACGTCGATTTGCGTGATGTCCTTTCTCGGATTCGACGCGATCTCCACCCTCTCGGAAGAGGTCAAGAGCGACGACAAGCGGATCGTGGGCCGTGCCATCGTCGCCGTGCTGCTCATCTCAGCGGCGATGATGGGGGTGACGGCGTGGGTTCTCGGCGATCTCTTGAGCGGCTTTGCGATCAAGGATCCGGCAGCCGCGACCTACGAGCTTCTCGCCTGGGCGATCGCACCCTGGGCCTCCGTGCTGACCGCGTGGGTCATGGCCACGTTGGTCGGAGTCACCAATGCGCTGCCGATGCAGGTCGGCGTCGCGCGCGTCATGTACGCCATGGGACGCGACCGCCAGTTGCCGGCGGTCCTCGCCAAGATTCACCCCAAACACGGGACGCCTTACGTCGGCATGCTCGCGACCACCGGTATTTCGGTCAGCGTCTCGCTTTTGATGCGCTACCAGATGGACGAGCTGGTATCGATCGTGAATTTCGGGGCTCTCTCCGGGTTCCTACTCCTCCACGTGTCGGTGATCGCCCAATTTTGGGTCAAAGGGCGCTCCGGACGCTGGATCGTTCACCTTGCGATTCCGGTGGCGGGGATCATCGTCGTGCTCGCCGTCTTGTCGGGAATGAGTCCCCTTGCCATGGCGCTCGGCATCGGTTGGCTCGTCGCCGGTCTCGTGTATGGCATGATCCTGGTGAGCCGGCGGCGGGCCGAGCTGGCAATATAGGATTCGTTGCACGAAACGAGTTTGTCGCGGCGATTCAACAAGAAGCCCATGCAGCAGGAACAGATTGTCTTCGTGGGAACCAGCGATCTTGCCGGACGTTTTCGCGGCAAGAGTTTCCCGGCGGCGGACTTGCCTGCGCGATTACAGCGCGGGGTCGGTCTCGCGCCCACCAATATTTTCATTAGCGCTTTCGGTCCGATTCAGGTGACGACCTTCGGCACCGTAGGCGAAGTGTTTCTCATCCCCGATCCCGACACCCGGGTGCTCGTTCCATTCGAGGGCAGCACGGCCGAGTATTTCTTTCTGGGAGACATCAAGACGTTGGATGGAGCGCCGTGGGACTTCTGCCCCCGCCACATCCTGCGGCGTGCGATCGAGCGGCTGCAGAGCGAGACCGGTCTTCAATTGCACGCCACCTTCGAGCAAGAGTTCACCTATAGCGGTGTTCCGGCCCAGCCCTGGCAACCCTATGATCTCAGCGGTTATCGTAGCCAGGGACCATTCGGCGAGGCACTGCTGTCGGCCATGCGCCAGGCCGGCGTGATACCCGATTCCTTTCTGTGCGAGTTCGGGCGGCAGCAATTCGAGGTCACTTCCGCGCCGGCCATCGGCGTGCGGGCGGCCGATGACGCGGTGATCACGCGCGAGCTCGCCCAAGCGGTCGCCTTTCGCCTCGGCCATCGGGTGAGCTTCAATCCCATTCCCGAGCCCTCCGGCACCGGCAACGGCACGCACATTCATTTCAGCTTTTTCGATCAGGATCGGCAGCCGGTTCTCTATGACGAAAAGCGCCCGTGGCAATTGTCCGAATTGGGCAGCCAATTCATCGCCGGCATTCAGCATCACCTGCCGGCCCTGTGCGCGATCACCGCTCCCTCGGTGGCATCCTACTATCGCCTGCGCCCCAATCGCTGGGCCCCAGTCCAGGGCGATGTCAGGCCGCTCGACCGCGGCGCGGCGCTGCGAATCTGTCCGGTGGTCGGCACCGATGCCGGCCATCGCGCCCGCCAATTCAATGCCGAATTTCGCGTCGCCGACGCGACCGCGAGCCCCTACCTGGCGCTCGCGGTGCTGGTGCAAGCTGGGCTCGACGGCGTTCGCCGGCAGCGGACAATCGAGATCGATAATCCTCCGCCGCTGCCCCACAGCTTGGCCGAGGCACTGATGCTACTCGAAGCCAACGAGAGCGCGGCGCAATGGTTGGGGGCTGACTTTCTCTCAGCCTATGTGCTATTCAAGCAGGCGGAGATCAAGGGATTGGAAAATCTCGATGAAAATGAGATCTGTCGCCGTTATGCAGAAGCCTACTGACCATTCCTCGACGAGCAGCCCGGCCTCGGCCCCAGCAGGTGGTGCCGGCTCGAGGCTTCTCGCCGCCGATGAGCCGCCGCCCTTCCTCGAACAGAACGTGGAGGGGCGCTCGAATTTCATCATCGCGGTCGACCACGCGGGCGCGTGCATCCCGCGACGCCTGGACAATCTCGGGATCGCCGCGTCGGAACTGAAACGGCATATCGCGTGGGACATCGGTGCACTCGCCGTGGCGCGGCAAGTTGCAACGGCGCTCGACGCGCCGCTGGTGGCGCAAAATTATTCGCGCCTGGTGATCGACTGCAATCGTGACCCACTGGTCGCCTCCTCCATCCCTACCAAGAGCGAGGCGACCGAGATCCCCGGCAATATCGGCTTGAGCGAGGATGAAATCGCGGGCCGCCGCGCGGAAATCTTCGAGCCCTACCACAATCGCTTGCGCGATCTGCTCGATGCGCGACGGGCCGCGGGACGTCCGACCATTTTGGTGTCTCAACACTCCATGACCGATTCCTACCATGGCGTGCACCGCGCAATGCATGGCGCGGTGCTGTACAACCGCGATCGGCGTTTCGCCGGCCTGGTGCTCGACGCGCTGCGGCGCGAATCCAACCTCATCATCGCCGACAATGAGCCCTACTTCGTCAGCGACGAGACCGACTACACCATCCCGCGCCACGGCGAGGCGCGCGGCCTGCCGCACGTCGAGATTGAAATACGTCAGGACCTGGTGTCCGACGCCGCCGGGCAGACCGAATGGGCGAGGCATATCACGGCGGCGCTGCAAGCGGCCGAGCAGATCCTACTCAGAGAATCCAAATGACCCAACCGCTCAGCCGTGAGATCGAGATAGAGCCGAAGCACACCGCGCTCCTGTTCGTCGATGTGCAAAACTACAATTGCACCTGGGATGGAAGCGAATATGCGCATCTCGGCGCCGCCGAGAGAGAGCAGCGCTATGGCTACTTCTTTCGCATGCTGAAGGAGAGCGCCCTGCCCAACATGGTGCGGCTGCAGCAGGCCTGCCGCCGCGGCGGCATCGAGGTGACCTACACGGTGATCGAGAGCCTGACCGCAGATGGGCGCGACCGCTCGCTCGACTACAAGATCACCGGCTTCAATGTGCCGAAGGGATCGCCGGACGCGAAGATGGTGAAAGAGTTGGCGCCCACCGCGGATGAGATTCTGTTTCCGAAGACCTCTTCGTCTGTGTTCATCTCGACCAACATCGACTACGTTCTGCGCAATCTGGGTACGCGATACCTGATCATTGCCGGTTGCCTAACCGATCAGTGCGTCGATTCGGCGGTGCGCGATGCCTGCGACCTGGGTTATCTCGTCACGGTGCCGACCGACGCGTGCGTCACCTTGTCGGCGGAACGGCATGAATGGTCGCTGCGCAACAACCGCGGCTATTGCCGACAGCGCACCACCCAAGAAGTGCTTGATGAGATCACCCGCCTCACCGGCGCCGATGAGACCAACCGACAACCGACCATCCGCGCGCGATGACGAATGCGCTTCGTTTCGCGTCGCACTCAAAACTTATAATTGAGCTGCATACCGACGGTACGCGGCTGGTTGGTCGAATAGCGCACGACTTGTGGAATGTTGAACTGGAAGCTCGTGTTGTTGGCCGTGATCAACGCGACCTTGTTGGTCAGATTGTCGCAAAACAGGTCGGCCGTCCAGGCGCCCTGACCGAGACCCACGCGCGCGTTGACGAGACTGTAGGACGGCAGCTTGTATCCGAAGTAGTACGCCACGTCGTAGGATGAGCCCACGAACGAATAGGCGGCACGCGCGGTGACCTTATAGTCGCCCACGGTGTTGGCATAGCCCAGCGACAGGCTGGCTGTATCCTTGACGACGTTCATGATCGGCACGGTGCATTTGTAGCCGGCCGTGCAGGGATGGGTCGTACCGTCTGGAAAGTAGGCGACGTTCTCCAGGAAACTGGTGTACGACGCGTTCGGGTTGGTGAGCTTCGCGTCCGTCCAGGCGCCGCTGAGCGAGGCGGTCCAATCGTCGGTGAGCTTCGCATCGATCTCGAGCTCGGGCCCGAACGTGCGGCCGTTGCCGGCGTTGTTATAGTACTGATAACCGCACGGCAGCGTGATCACCTGCTGGATGTCGTTCCACTTGATGTAGTAGATGTCGCTGTTGACGGTAAGCCAGCTATCGAAGAATCTGGCCTTTTCGCCGAGCTCATAGTTCCAGACGGAATCCGGGCCGAACGACAGGGCGCCCTGCTGGCAGAAGGGCGGCGAGGTCGGCGGTGGCAGGATCTGGTTGGCACCGCCCGGGCGGAAGCCCTTGGACACCGTGGCATATGCGGTCAAATCGGGGCCGGGCTCGTACGACAGGTTGACGCGTGGATTCGCGCCGCTGTCCTTGGCGGTGGTAATTTTTGAGTTCGCGGGCGGCGTTGGGTTCGGGCCGTCATAGCCCCATGAGAACTCGTCCTGGTGGCTCGCGTAGTCGTAATAGCGCGCCCCCACCGACAGCTTCCATTGCTCGGTGAACTTGTACGAACCGTCGGCAAATAGCGCGGTCTGTCTGACCCCGTAATCGTTCCAGGAAGTAAATAAGGAGCCGTCTGGTACTGTAGGGTCTACAACGGCAACCTGCGGATTGTTGCTGATCTCATTCCACACCGAATGCAGATTGCTGTAGAAGACGCCCGCCACCCAGTGCCAGCCTCCGACATCGTGCGACGTCAAGCGGATTTCCTGGCTCAACTGGTGGGACGGATCTCGTTCCGCGTAGGGAATCGGCACGAGCGGCGTGCCTCCCACATTTGAATAGTAAATATTCGCCGAGGAATCCTGGGTTTGGTATCCCAAACGGCCGAAGTACGAGCTCGCGCTCGTCAGGTCCGCGAAGCCCAGGTTGGCCTTCACGGTCAGGCCGAAGATGGAGATGTCGTCGCGGACGCCCTCTCTGATCGGAAATGGCTCGTAGTGCGCTGGATAGACGATTCCGGGCAGCTGGACGGTCGGAGTGCCGTCGAGCAGGTCGTACCCTCCGAGGTGCAGGCTATTGGTCATTGCAAAGGCGAGAATGGAGAAATCGTTGCTCGGCTGGTACTTGAAGCTGATGCGGCCGCCGTATAACGTCAGATCGTTGGCATCCTTGTAGATGTTCGTCACCGGCAGGGTCGTGGGATTGGCAGTCAACGACGTGCTCGTCAAACTGATCGGAAACGGCTGCACGGTGATGTTATTGATCCAGCCGCTGCGATACGTGTCACTCAAGACGAGGCGTACTGCCATCGTATCGCCGAGCGGAAAATTGAGCATCAAGTCGCCGCTGCCATTGCCGCTGCCGCCGTCGGTGTAAGACCCGATACCCTGCACCGAGCCTTCGAACGTACCGAGTTTCGGCTCATTGGTCAGCACCCTGACCGTACCGCCCATCGATCCCGAACCGTACAGGGTACCCTGCGGCCCTCGCAGCACCTCGACGCGCTCGACGTCGTAGAGATTGGGATCGATCACCACCTTGCCGGACTGCGATACGGCCGGCGGCGACAAGGGAATTTCGTCGAGATAGAAGCCGACCGTCGGGGCCGCTCCGCCGTTGGAGGCTAGGCCGCGCGCCTCGTACTCGGTCAGGCCGGGTCCCGCGTAGCGCATGGACAGGCCAGGCACTTCCTTGATGATGTCCTGCACACGCGAGAGGCCCTCCGCGGTCAATTGGTCGCCGGTGAGCGCCGAGATGCTGATCGGCGTGCTCTGAATGGTCGAGGTGTATCTTTCAGCGGTGACCGTGATCGCCTCAAGCCCCGTATCCGTGGCGGCGGATGAGGTGGCCGTCGCAGTGGTGGTGGCCTCGGTCGCGGCTGCGGCGTCGGTGGCCGAAGCGGACGTTGTCCAGCACGGTGCCGCGAGCAGCGCCCAACAAAGAATGGAATTCCCTCGCGAGCCGGACAGCGAGTGACCCTTGATCGATCGCATCATGTTCGCACCCCTTTAGTTGTTATCGTACATCGTAGCTCAAGCAAAAAACGTACCACCGGGGCAAGTCTTGGCATGCATTCTGCGTTGCTTGCGAAGCCGGGCAATTTCTAACTGTTGCTCGTACACGACGGTCGTCTGAGGGCGGCGGAGGCGACCCCGGTGCACTATTTCCGCGCTCCGAAGCATGCTCCGCCGCACCGATACGGCGCAAGTCCTCACGGCAAACTATTGCTCAAGGCAGATAGCCGAGCAATTCCTCACCGCTCATGACGTGGCAATAAATCATGTTGATGATCTCCAGTTCGTGACGGTGCAGAGCGTCCGATCCGGCCGCGCAGGCGTCCTCCACGACGATGACCGAATAGCTTTCATCGGCCAGCGTGCGCACGGAGGAGGACACGCACTGATCGGTGAAGATGCCGCAACAGATGACTTGCGAAACGCCCAAATTATTGAGGATGAGTCGCAGATTAGTGCCGGTCAGCGCGCCGCGATTTAAAGCGGCAACTAAAACGACGGTGAGCGCAGTAAATCCGTGATAGCACTCGGTGCGAACTCGCACCATTCGACTCCGACTCCGCCTTCTAGGTTGCGCGTTACCCGCGCCATAACCCTTACCGCACCGTGCCCCGTTTCCAAGGGCTTAATACTGATTTCAATATACGCGTGTAGGCGCAACGCGTGGTCTGCAGTCAGTAGCGCACCGCTTAGACTTAGATTTTTCAGGTGCCCGTGAATTGTCGGTGATCCATCTGCCGCCACTTGGACTGGTATGTCCACCGCAATCCTTCGACTCCACCGTTGTCCATTGCCGGTCAGTTGCATTTCCAATGAAGACTCCTTCCTTGTAAGCCCCCGGACAAAGCAACGACAACAACCGCTCTACTTGCGAAACAGCCGCAAAACCCCGGCTCGATTCACAAGCTAACCGATCTCAGCGAGGCCTCGGCTTCTTACATAATGCAAGGTTACTGTGTACCGTCGGGACTCAGATCACTGTTCGGAGTCCCACATACAGCGCGTTAAAATTGTGACGGACCGCACAATTGGAGGTTTCGCCTGTTTTCAGTATCAAACTGTGGTGGGCTGAACTCCGCGCGCTCGGACGAACGCTTCTCACGCGCGATGTGTCGCGCTATCTGGTGGATCGCTACAGTGAACGACGGGAAACGGCCGAGGAATTATCCAAGCGCGTTAACTTCAAATCGATTTAGGGCCATTCCAACAATTTAGGCAGATGAGCGCAATGGCGGCCGCCGGCGATGAACCCACAAAATTGCGTTTTGCCAATTTACTCATGATCGATTCCGTCAAGATGCTGCGCAGAGAGTCAAGCCGACTGACAGGTAAAACGGCCGCAGTGCGTCGAACCACACATTTAGGCGCGCCAACCTCCCCAGACTATGATGGCCATTCCTGTTATGGCAACCGCCGCACCCACGACATCCCACGCTGTCAGTGGTACGCGATCGATTTTCCAAAGCCATATCAGGGCAACCACAACATAGACGCCTCCGTAAGCGGCATACACCCGTCCCGCTGCAGTGGGATGCAACGTCAAAAGCCAACTGAAGAGTGCAAGACTCAGCGCTGCGGGAACCAACAACCAGATGGACGCGCCCTTTCTGAGCCACAGATACGGAAGGTAGCAACCGACGATCTCGGCAAGTGCAGTCAACACGAAAAGTCCGAAGACGCGGACAAGAGACATCAGGCAACCTCCAGCACAGGTCTTGGATCGACAAAAACAACCAGACGATACCAGCGCTAGTAATAGGACGCTGACACGAATGCGCGAGGGCGGGATTACGTTGTCCTAGGCGGAACAACTACGTAGCGCTCGGTTCCCAAGGTCTCGATACGGCCAGGCCTTTAGGTGACATTCGCGTTGCGGCTAGACATCTCTGCGATTTGGATTAGGTTTTGGTCGATCGCGCGTGAGCCTGCCCGTTGGCCCGTGGCTGTCCATTCGAGCGAGCGCGCAAAGTGACAACGGCCTTGGGTATCCACCAGATTAATAGCGCCCCTGTCAATGCAATCGCGAGATTACTTAAGATCCCCGTTACGCCAACCGCAATCGCGAGCGCCCAGTGAGCCGGGTGGCGCAAGTCCTTGAGCAGAGCAATATGCAGCAGCCCTGCGACGATGAGCAGACCCGCAAGGATCGGCAATGGAAAGCCTGCCAACGCGGCTGCGAGACTCGCGCCGATCGCTATGGCGAGAATCAGTAACACCGCGCCTAACACGATCGGAGCCCCGCCCGTGCGAGCGCCGAAACTGCGATGCGCGGTCATGCCTCCCGCACCATGACATATCGGCATTCCACCAATGCTTCCGGCCAGGAGATTAGCAATGCCTAGACTCAGTGCCAGACGGCCCGCAGTGACCCGCCCGCTGGCAGCGCCGAAGTAGGTCCGTGCGGCATCTTCCGTCGCGAGACAGGAGTTAGCGAAGGTCAACGGTAATTGCGGTAAGACCAGCACAAGAGCCGCCGTCGTGAATGCGTGCAGGCTTAAGGTCGGGAGCTGTACCGATGAGGGTCCCCAGACCAGCGGCCCGTGATAGCTCAACACCATTCCAATGATCGCAAGCACGATGAGCACCAGGCTCACGTTGTGGCGGCGCAGGAGCAACGCCGCGACCGCCACGACGGCTCCGCCACCCGCCAACCAGGCGGTCGAGTGAACATGATCGATGAATGCCGGCGGCGGCACAGTGGTGAGCTTCCAGGCAAGCTGACAGAACAACAGGCCGACCGACAACTGCACGCCCCGAATGATCGGCCGGGGGAAGATTTTTGCCACCCAGTCCAGGAATCCCGAAGCACCCAACGCCACAAACACTGCGCCCATCAGCAACGCTCCGGCGGCGATATCCGACGAACCTAGGCCGTAAGCGATAGCGATTGCCCCGAAGGCCTTCAGGGGCTGTACAGGTACGGGAATTCGATAAAAGAGCCCCGCCATGACATACAGCAAGCCGGCGGGCACCAGGACCGCGGTAGCCGATAAGCCGTTCTTGACGATCAGCGCCACAGCGATGGGTACCAGAACGCCCAAGTCCGCGACCGCACCGGCCAGCTCCGCGCGGTCAAATTGCAACCTTTCCAAATTCTGTTGCGGACCGAATCGGGCGATCAGGTCTGGCGCAGTTCGCAACAGCCTATCGTGCAGCAGGCTTGTCATCGGCATCTCCAGTCGATATAGCCAACAGACTATATTTGTGTCCGGGTGCGAGTGCCAGCGGAGATTTCTCAGGGCTTGGATTTTCCGGGAGAGCGCTTCACGAGGCGCGCAAACGCCAGCAATTCCCGGCGCGCTGCCTGGGTTGATTGAGCCTCGATGGCGCGATAGAGGGCCAGCACGCGCTTGCCTGTAGGTGTGAGATGGGCACCACCTGCGCCGCGTCCCCCCTTCTGAGCGCGCGCCAGGGGCTCCCTAAAACAGCGATTCATGACGTCGAGCAAGTACCAGGCCCTTTTGTAGCTCATCTTCATTCTGCGACCGGCGGCCGCGATGGAGCCTGTTTGGTCGATCGCCTCTAACAGATCCGCCTTGCCCGGCCCGACAGCAATGTCTTGCCCCAACACAATGCGCAACCGCAAGCTCAGATCTTCACCCCGTAACTTCACCGCGTCGTTCTCCGAATTGCGAGCCATCAGATGTTACTCGATACGTGCGGGGGTCTTGCACTGGACTCGAGGATTTGGCATCGGACAGCGTAGTGCACGAAAATCATTCCAAAGAATATTCCTTAATGAGGCAGTCTTCGTTTTTCTGGCTTCCTGAAAGCCGCCGACCGTCATCGGGGGCAGCAACGGGTCGATTGTTCCCATTGGCGTCGTCGCTGAGGTGCGATAGGCGCATTGGCCCGGAGTCCACGGGCGTCCAGCGCCGTCGAATAATATCTTGCGCTCGCGCGCGGTAACCTCAGGGGTAACTCATTTCAACGGGACTCTACAACTCAGCAGAATCATAGTGATACCGGTATTATTCGAATCCCTCAGCCGGCACCAGACAATCTTAAATAAAATCAATGTTTTACGCGATATTTAGGGTAACTAAAACAAGCCAAATAGGACCTAATTTGCACCCTGGCTGCCAAAATGCATCCATTCATGCGTTGACCTACCCAAGCGCGCGACCGACGAGCGATCGGAAGATTTCCTGAAGTTCCTCGGGCGACGGAGCGCTGGGCTGCTCGAGCGACCAGGCGATCAATGTAAGCAGCGTGCTCGCTACAAACCGCGGTGCAAATGTCGGGGTCATTGCAGGTACATCGCCGCGGGCCGCTACTGCTGCAGCGATTCGCGTCTCCAGTGCGTCCTGAATAATGCGCTCCGTAACGACCTGAGCTGGGCCACCGGTCAGTGATCGAAAGATATCGCGGGCATGCTGCATGTGGGCAAAGAGCTTTGTGCATTCAACGAGGCAAGACTCTTTGGCGGCGTCAACTAGCGTGTGGGATACAACGCGCACCAGCTCGGCCCGCAGCAGCGCGTCCTTGTTGGCGAAGTGTGCATAGAACGTTGCGCGACCGACGGCGGCCTTGCGCGTGATGTCGCTGACGCGGATGCGATCGTATGGACGTCGCATCAACAGCCCGGCAAATGCGGCGGCAATGGATGCTCGGGTCTTCGCGACACGCGGATCGACAACTTCCGCGACACTTCGCGATTTCTGTATCGCGACTCGAACTTTGGCGCTGCGCCTGCTTGCCATGGTTGTTTGACCTGTGGTCTCTTGCATCCGTGAACACTCTACCCGTCGATCGATTCACCCGACAATCGCAAGCTATCGCCCTCGTGGGATTGCCGGTGTTGTGGCTGATAATGTCAGTGCTTCACTTTCGCTCACTCAAAGATCTGTTGATCGTGCGATTGCGTTACGTACCGCACCCGGCTGCCGACACGGTGAACCGTCTCATTCTCGCGCACAATCACTGGCCCATGATCCACGATCCACACTGGATCGGCTATCTGAGCCTGCCGCTCCTGGTGCTAGGAGCCTTCGGTCTATATGCGCTTGGGCGCCGCGTTCGGCCTGCCATTGCGGCGCTGGGCGTGTCGCTGACCGTCACCGGATGTCTCTACATCGGCGGGGTGTTTGGTCTCTTTACGTCTTTGATGCGCGGGCTGGGTGATGTCGACCCGCGTTTTACCGATGGTGCAATTGCAACTTACGCCGCTGCGACGGCCGACCACGGCGCGTACGGGCTGACTCGCACTCTTGCCGAACTTGCGTTGCTCGGTCTTGCCATTCAGGCCACGGCACTTTGGCGCGCACCGAACATTCCCCGCTGGGCGACTGCAACCATCATTTTAGGCTGTGCCTTGTTTCTGGCGTTTTGGGACATCGACAACTTGATGCTCGTTGGTGAGATATGCTTAATCGCAGGCTTGCTTCCGATCAGTCGGGAGCTTTGGCGTAACTACAGCGCGACTTAGGCTTGATGAGCTGTCGTTGCGTCGTGGCGATCCGAGAAGTGAGTATTTGGACTTCCCAGCTGCATCAGCCTTTCAAGGCACTCGGGAATTGCTGCTTTATTTCAATTGAAATTAAACGGAGCTGGCACTTTCAGGCCGTGTCCCCCATTCTAGTGTTGAGCGTGAAAGACGCTCCCCGCTCTTCTCCCTGAGCGGGAATGACCCGGTTTGTCATCCCCATGCCGGGTTGGTCTGCCTCGGTGGCTGCTTTTAAGTAACCACCGGGGCCTTTTTTTAAGATGCTCGACCTTCGCCTTGAGAGCCTTGCGAAAATTTCAGCGCTCGGCTGACGCGGCGCAGGCGTCTCGCGACTTGGTGCCGGTCACTTCGTAAGACAGCGGATCGGCGATTGGAAAGAAGTCTTTGTCTGATGAGGTCTGGTCGGCAACAATCACCCGCTTCCACGTACCAGCCATGCATGAATTGGCTCCGTCAGCAGCAAAGCGAATGCTCATGGTCGTAATGACCTTGTGACTGACGTTATCAATCCGGAGCGTCCACGAACCGCTCAGATCATGGGCTGCCAACTGCGCAGCGGTGGAGTTTGGCGTGGGTGGCTCGCTCTGAGTGGCGGCAGATCCGACGGCTGCCAAGGTGCAGAGCAAAAGAATTGCGACTCTCATGACGGTGCCTCACTAATACTTAAGACGACGGATATGTCGTGTAACGACCCGAAGCGGTCCTTGGTGACCGTCCCCTATCGGGAACTTCAAAGCCTAAGTAATGCGTCGGCATTTTTATGGGCAATCTTCTCGCGATCCTCAGGAGATACGGGTAAGTTTTTGAGGAAATCGACGGCCGCCATGTTATTGCCAAACGGGTAATCAACCGAAAACAGAATGCGATCGGCGCCAAAGGTCATGAGCGCTGCCAGAAATGCCGGCGTGCTCGAGAACCCGCTGGTCGATACCCAGACCTGCTCCACGATGGCTCGTGCAACGTTGCGTTCGAGATGCGTGCTGCTGTAGGCGCTAAATACCCGCTCGACGCGTTCCATCATAGTCGGCAGGCCCTCTCCCATATGACCGATCAGAAGCTTCAGTCGCGGGTGCCGGTCTAGCGCGCCCGACAGGGCGAGACGCAGGATGTGGACCGCCACTTCAGCGTGCCAGCCCCACCCAGCAATGGCGAGCCCGAATGAGGCTTCATCGGGGAGTCCGTCGTAATAGGCGGCGCGAACGCCCTGAGGCGGTACCCCAGGGTGAATGTACAGCGGAACGTCGAGGCGCTCGGCGCGGGCGAGTACCGGCTCGAACTCGGGTGCGTCCAGAAACTTGCCGTCAATGGTGCCACTGATCAATGCGCCCTTAAGCCCACACTCCACCACGGCGCGCTCGAGCTCGTCGGCCGCAGCCGACGGGTTCCTCATCGGCAGATGTGCAAACGCCGCAAAGCGTTCGGGCTCGGCCGAAATCAGTCGCGCCATTCTGTCATTAAATTCTCCAGCGATTGCGATGCGGTCCGGACCTGAGACGATCTCGGCCCCCGGTCCTGGAACGGAAAGTACCTGCATGCAGATGCCCGTCGCCTTCATAGCGGCCATCCTGTCCTCGCCCGTGTCCGCCAGCGCCGGTGGGTTGATGGCTTGGAACATAGTCGTTCCGGGCGCAGGCCATCCGTTCCGGACCAAGGTGGCACAATCAATCCGGCTGAGAAGATCCTGACAGGTGAAGTGCTCTTCGACAGCGACGATACGCATGTTCGGACTCACCACGGAACCTTACGGCCCAGGTAATCCAGATACTGAAGACCCGCTGTTCCAGCCTGCGCGTCCATCGTATTCGCGAGGTTTGGTATGCTCTCTTCGATGCTCAGACGCGCCTGGGGGCCGCCCAGATCCGTTCGCACCCAGCCCGGCGCCATGAGCAGCAGCGTTCGCGGATCATCAGCGTGCCGGGCGGCGAAACTGCGCATGAACATGTTGAGCGCCGTCTTGCTTCCACGATAGATCTCGTAGTGTCCGTTCTCATTGTTCGTGATGCTGCCCTGTCCGGAGGACATAATCCCGATTGTGCCAGTCGGCAGCACGAGATCCTGCATGCTCTCGACGATGCGCATGGGACTCAATGCGTTGGTCACCATCATACGTATGAATTCGCCGGTCGAAACGTCGGCGATCATTTCTCGAATACCGATGCCGGCGTTGACGAACAGCATGTCGAACTTTCTCGATGCCAGGCGCGCCCGCAGCGCGGCCACTTGATCGGGATAGTTGATATCCACGGTCTCTATTTCGAGTCGATCTTTGGCGCTTCCCAATAGATCGTGCAGTTTTGATGTGGTTCTGTTCCGCTCGGTGGCCACAACGTGCCAGTCGCGCTTGAGGTACTCCTCAGCCAAGGCAAACCCGAGGCCGCGGGACGCGCCAATGAGAAGGAGCTGTTTATAAGACGATAGAGTTGGCATTTCCAATTCCCCTTGGCAAGCTGTTAATGAAGGGCAGAATGTCGCGATCCGTCTAAGACGGGGCATATCTGACCAGGCAGTTAGCAAGGTATAGCTGCCGTGATCATTGCGGAAGGCGCATCAGCCACACTTTATACGTGCACCAGACGCCATGGCCAGGTACGCTATCTTCTACCTATGGCGAATATTGACCTGAACCTGTTGACGTCGTTGGACGCTTTGCTTGCCGAGGGTACTGTGGTGGGCGCGGCGCGGCGCTTGGGTCTCAGTGCGTCGGCGACGAGCCGGACACTCGCGCGACTACGGGCGGCGACAGGAGATCCGCTGCTCGTGCGCGCGGGTCGAGGCATGGTGCCAACGCCGCACGCTACCGAACTTCGCGAACGCGTGCGTGATCTGGCACAGGATGCTCAAGCCGTGCTGCGTCCCGTCGTTGCCTCTTTGGATCTCGCCGAGTTGAAACGGACCTTCACAATCCGCTCCAACGAGGGCTTTGTAGAGGTTTTCGCTGCACAGCTCGTTGCGGCTGTAACTGCGGTAGCGCCGAATGTGCGCCTTCATTTCGCGCCCAAGCCCGACAAGGACGTCCGAGCGCTGCGAGAGGGGTTGGTAGATCTTGAGATTGGCGTGCTCGGGAAGTCGGGGCCAGAGGTACGCTTACAAACCCTATTCCGCGACCACTTTGTTTGTGCAGTTCGGGAGAGCCACCCTTTTCTTGGGAGAGGCAAGATCACGGCCAAGCGATACGCGGCGTGTGGTCACGTTGTCGCTTCGCGCCGTGGTACCGCCAACGGTCCCGTGGACGACGCATTGGCTGCCCTCGGCCTCACACGTACGGTAGTCGCTGTTGTGCCGAACTTTCGAGCAGCGTTGGCGGTTGCGAGCGTATCCAATCTAGTGGCGTTGGTGACGAGCTCGTTTTTTAACGCGACGCAGGGGCATCAGAGTAAGTCCAGCCCCGCGTTAGTCAGAAGCTTTCCACTACCGATTCGCACCGAGGCAATCACGGTCTCTCAAATGTGGCACCCACGCTTCGACGCCGATCCAGCGCATCGCTGGCTGCGAGCCTTGGTTCTAGCAAACTGCCGTCAACACGGGCGATAGATACCATGCGGCAGCTATCAAACGGTCACTTAAGTCTGTCGAACGGCAAGTAATGGCCGCTCGGCGACCTTCAATCCTGGCAGCTCGGCCCCGAAGGTCGCTTCACGGGGTCGTGAATTTGTGCAAGAGAGCTGATCGTCACAAGTGATGTGCGAGAATGCCTCCATGTCGACTGTCGGCCAATTTAGAGTTATTAAACGGAAAATGCTTGCCCCGCGTTCTTGGCACGCCGCATAACGCCGCCATGTCAGTGATCTCCCGCCTCGCGGCCCTTCTTGCCGGTTCGGCGCGAACCGTCGTCTTCACCGGCGCCGGCATCTCGACTGAATCCGGCATTCCAGATTTCCGTAGCCCGGGCGGAGTCTGGAGCCGGATGAAACCGATCGACTTCGACACATTCATGCACAACGAAGACGCGCGGCGCGAGGCTTGGCAGCGGACCTTTTCCGGGACGGCCGGCTGGGTCGGCGCCAAACCGAATGAAGGTCATTTTGCCATTGCGCGCCTGGTCGACACCGGCAAGGTCGGCCATGTGATCACGCAGAACGTGGACAATCTGCACCAGGATGCGGGCGTGCCCGCGCATCAGGTGATCGAGCTTCATGGCAATGCCGGCTACGCCACGTGCCTTATTTGCGGGCTGCGACACCAGCTGGCGGATTTGCGCGACTCGTTTCTAGAGCAAGGCACGCTCCCGGCCTGCCGAGCGTGCGGGGGCATCGTCAAGTCGGCGACAATCTCGTTCGGTCAGCCGATGCCCGTCGAAGCGATGCGCCGTGCCGAAGCCGCTTCTCTTGAGTGCGACCTGTTCATCGTGCTCGGCTCGTCGCTGCTGGTCTATCCCGCTGCGGCACTACCGATGGTCGCAAAGTCGAACGGCGCCGCGCTCGCCATTATCAACCGCGAGCCGACCGACATGGACAGCAAGGCGGATGTCGTCATCCACGCTGAAATCGGCGCGGTGCTGCGAGAAATAGTGCCCTGATGCGGGTATCTCTAACTGCGGCCGCTACGTTGGCACTTATGGTCAGTTCCGAGTGGATTGCGGCCTAACGCCTCACATCGCGTTAGCACTCGAAGCCGTGCATTTTTCGGCCGGCGCTACTGTCGTTTCCGTGGGTGGGCACGACACTAATTAATTCGGTGCCGAAGTACGATATGGCTGGTGACTCCGCTTATGGCCCACAATGACCGACAGTCGCCGATGCCGATCCTACTCCCGGTATCGGGTCGATGGCGGTCGCTCTACGTCGAATAGCCCGCTTCCCGTTGGTGACCAATGGCGAGCACCAATACAACGTCTTGGCTTTGCTCATAACTATATAGCGCCACATAGCCACTCTTGCCATAGGAGATCAAGAGTTCCCTCAGTCCCTCCTCACATGGTCGGCCGACAAAAGGATGTCGCTCAAGAATCTCGATTCCGTCGCGAATTACGTCAATCGCTGTGACAGCAGCCTGTGGTGCATCTTTGATGAGAAAATCGGCCAGTCGCTCCAGGTCGGCAAACGCGTGTCGAGAGTAAACTACCTCCGCCACGTTCGCACTTTCGGTCGCTTCGCCCGGTCGCCGCGAACACGAGCAGCCAAATAACGATGCACATCCGCCGAGGCGTAACCCTCGCCGCTAGTGAGCGCCTCGGAACGTGCTGCCACCGCATCGGCGACAAACGCTCGGCGCTGTTCGTCCAGTCGAGTCTGATGCTCAATCGCCTCCAGCATAAATGCGTGGGGCGATTTATCAGCCGCTTTTGCTGCCGCCACGACCCGTCGTTTGAGGTCTGCGGCAATTTTGAGTGTTGTCGCTACAGGGCTAGTCATAATTGCTCCAAACAATGGGTATTACTAAGGTAACACCCTCGGGATCGTTGTTCAAGGCGTCGGCGACATCCATCGCAATGCTCGAGTTGGGGCCCCCGATTGCGGTCATTGGCGAGGGTCAGCGGGAGACATTTCGTTTCATTGCCACTTGGTCGATCACGAGGACAATGGCATGATGGCGGTGCTGCGAGTGCTACCGAGCGGCCACAAGGCCGCGCCTCGCGCAAGTATCGCCACACGGTCCGCCCCGCCGCCATGAACACTGTAGAGACAATTTTACTCATCGCGAAAAGACTGGGATGGCGCTTCGGCCCATACAGCGCCGCCTTGATAATAGCTGCGTGTGCCACCCAACCGAGCATCACGATGAAAACACTGGATGGCAATCCGCCATTGATAATTGGACATCGGGGTTTGCCTGGGCTTTATCCGGAAGAAGTCATCGCCGGATATCAAGCGGCGATAGCAGCCGGTACCGACGCGCTTGAACTTGATCTTCAATCTTCAAGCGATGGCGTGCTGTTTGCCTGCCACAACGTATTCTTGAGCGACACCACCGACGTTGCAGACCATCCGGAATTCGCATCACGAAAACAATCCCGCATGGTGGACGGTGTGATGACCGGACCTGAGTGGTATATCAGCGATTTTAGCGCCGCTGAGCTGAAAACGCTGCGAATGAAGCAGCCGATGGCCGCGCGCAGCAAACAGTATGACGGCCTATATCCGATGGCAACCTTTCAGGAAATTATCGACCTGGCCAAACAGACCGCAGACATAGATTCCAAGCGCAGGATCAACATCTACCCTGAAACCAAAAATCCGATTTATCAGCGTCAATTGGGTTTACCGCTGGAAGAGAAGCTGTTGGCGATGCTGACCAAGGCGGGCTGGAATACCACGGATTCACCGGTTTTTGTGCAGTCGTTTGAGCCCGCCAGCTTGAAACGGATGCGCAAGCTAGGCCTTAAGACCAAAGTCGTGCAATTGATCGACGGCGCGGGCATCGACTACAAAACGGGCGCGATCACCTACGAGTCACCCGACAGCGCAAAACCGTTTTCCTGGCTGCAAGCTGGCGACGCGCGCACTTTCGCGGCCATGATAACGCCGGCAGGTTTGGCAGAAATCAAGACCTATGCGGATGGCATCGGCCCGTGGAAATTCTATATATTGCCGGCGCAAGGACTTGATTCAGCCGGCAATGCCGTGATGGCATTGGATCAGGCTTCGAATATGGCACCCACTGCGCTAATCGCCGAAGCGCACAAGGCCGGTCTGTTCGTTCATCCGTATACTTTTCGCGATGAAGCGGAACACTTGACGAAGACCTATAACGGAGACCCTAAAGCGGAATACAAAGCATATTTCGATTTAGGTACGGATGGCATCTTCACCGATTTTTCCACAACCGGGCGCATCGCATTGACAGAGTGGCTGAAGACAACGGCACAAACAAAATGAAAAAGTAGGCTCGTGCGAGACAATGAGGGCCGCCGCATGCATTAATAGGAGAAGCCGGCAATTGCGGGAATAAGCGGCGGCACTTTAAATAAGCGCTCTCGTGCTCATGACCCTGAAATCAATTCTGAGCGTTGTCCAGATAACAGCGGGTGCACAAAATCCACGCTAAAGCGTTAGACGATATCGGCTCGAACCATCGCTTCAGTCATTTCTTGAAATTCAAAGTGGATAGGATCTTTAACATCCTGGCCAGGCGCTGAGACTTTCGCCAGCAAGTACCCGTAGACATGGGTTTTTGCGAGCTTCGCTTGCGACGACCCAAGCGGATGCGCGCTTTGGGTCCCACGAGTTTCGGAGTGCGCAGCTCGGGGCCGCGGACCGGGGAAGAGGCATTTTCTCAGGACTTAAGGCTCTTGCCGTATAGCCCCATTCATTTCGTGCCTGACTCGACTGATATGGTCATAGATTATTTTTCGCAGTCGATTCGTGACGCCGAGCGGCTGGTGCTCAGGCAACGCATGCCAGGGGGTGAAGGAAAGATTTTCGCAAAATGCATTTTGCTCGGGTGTATCGAAAACTTGTTGCGGGATGCGGATACTAGCGATCTTGTAGAAAGGTGCTTGCGCCTCCTTCCACTCGATTCTCGAATCCTCGACATCCATGTGGTCAGAGGTCCTTGGCTGCACCAGGAATTCCATACACGCATCACCGCTTTGCAGCGTGTTTCGAAGGGCACCACGCAAAAAATCATGGCCCGGCTCCTTTGGCATCGGATCGGCAACACTTGTGCAGGCTCTTACGGAGTACTTCACCGCCTGGCGACTGGGACCGGCGCCCAACTGGTAAGGAACCATCGACCAATAGCGAGTTTGCAGGGGATTGGAAATCTTCGAGTTGCGCGTCTCCAAGGCGATCCGCGTGCCTTTGGCCCCCAGATCAAACGGAATGAGAAGCTTCCGATAAAAGTGATCGCTGTTCGCATCCTCCATAAATGACAAATAGCGCGCCGGATCGGTCGCGAAGAACACGGGATGATTGATCATGATGAAGTCTTGGGTCGTGGCTTGCGCTTCGTCCTCCAAGAGCTTCTTGCCTGGTACTCCTAAGACTTTAATGGCCATTCCGCGCGCGTCGTGTTTTATGTCAGCGCGAGTTGGATCCCCGGAGCCGTTCGAAAAACGAATCCAGGCCTGATACGTTTTGCCTGGAATAAACAATCCCTTTGCTAGCGTATCCGGCAACGTTTCAAGGATTTGAATCTCGGCTTTGACACATCCATGCGCTTTGGGATGCGCGTCGCGGCGCGCGCTGCCTGCTGAATATTGTTTACGGATGGATTCTTCAATTACGACGGACAATTTCTCTGCGATCGGCTTTTCGTCAGGGTACAGATGCTCGCCTAATTGCGCATCAATGCTGGGGTAGCGAAGCACATTTATCGTTGCGCTCGCTTCGGGATTGGGTTCTTTTACTTGGCTGACACTGCAACCAGCGATGGCAAGTGCCAGACCGAGTATAAAACTCCGACGGATTGGACACCAACAATGAGACACTGTTTTCTCAGTCACGTATTATGCAAACGATCTGTGTCTGCCGGGGCTTCATAGGGACGAGCGTTGGCCCAACACGGCAGAACACTCGCTCGTTGTGATTTTCTCAATCTTAGGGAATGTTCGGCCGCTGCTCTGTACGGCAGCGCACGCTTCGGGCGGACTTCACGCACGCCACCAGTGACGGCGCCATGGCGAGGGATCCAGAACGGGCTGCGCCGGCCAATTAGATACAATATATTTGCCCGCCCAAGCGGGAACAACGACAGGTGGAAAGTGCGTTCAGATATCGAAATTGCGCAGGCGGCAACCCTCAAACCAATCAGCGAGATCGCGGCCCGGCTCGGCATCCCCGAGGACGTGCTTGACCCGTACGGCCGTCACAAGGCGAAGATTTCGCTCGACTTCATCGACAGCTTGAAGGAGCGCAAGAACGGCAAGCTGATTCTCGTGTCGGCGATCAGCCCAACGCCGGCCGGCGAGGGCAAGACGACGACCACGGTGGGCCTCGGCGATGCGCTCAATCGCATCGGCAAGAAGGCGTTGATCTGCCTGCGCGAGCCGAGCTTAGGACCCGTATTCGGCATGAAGGGTGGAGCCGCCGGTGGCGGCATGGCCCAGGTCGTGCCGATGGAAGACATCAACCTGCACTTCACGGGCGACTTCAATGCCATTGCGCTCGCCAACAACCTGCTGGCCGCATTACTCGACAACCACATCCACCACGGCAACGAGCTTGGCATTGACGTGCGGCGCATCACCTGGAAGCGCGTGATGGACATGAACGATCGCGCGTTGCGCGACATCACGGCCGCGCTTGGCGGTCCCGGCAACGGCTACCCGCGGCAGGACGGCTTCGACATCGTGGTGGCCTCCGAGGTCATGGCCATCTTCTGCCTCGCCACCAGTCTCCAGGACCTCAAGCACCGGCTCGGCAACATCGTCGTCGGCTTCACGCGCGATCACAAGCCGGTGCGAGCGCGCGATCTGAAGGCCGCGGGAGCGATGACGGTTCTCTTGCGGGAGGCGCTGAAGCCGAATCTCGTGCAGACGCTCGAGAACAACCCGGCTTTGATCCACGGCGGCCCGTTCGCGAACATTGCGCACGGCTGCAACTCGGTGCTGGCGACGCAGACGGCGCTCAAGATGGCCGACTACGTCGTGACCGAGGCCGGATTCGGCGCTGACTTGGGCGCGGAGAAGTTCATCGACATCAAATGCCGCAAGGCGGGACTGAAACCGGA